>Ga0308158_10000728_pt1 | contig 45173 bp, 43 predicted proteins | sample PhyBR2_FD_201038 | JGI IMG/M metagenome (GOLD analysis project Ga0308158, IMG submission 201038) | Phyllosphere microbial communities from UC Gill Tract Community Farm, Albany, California, United States - DLSLB.R2 | ecosystem: Host-associated > Plants > Phyllosphere > Unclassified | place: USA... | reverse complement strand
TGGTACAAGAGATAGCGAACTCGCTTTATGGCAAGCACATACTGTTCAAAAAAAATTAAACGATTTAGGATATAAAACCGAAATTGTAGCCGTAAAATCCCAAGGCGACATTATTCTTGACAAACCCCTTTACGAATTAGGAATCACCGGAATTTTTACCAAAACCTTAGATATCGCCATGATTAACGGCGATGTGGATATTGCGGTACATTCCATGAAAGATGTACCAACTGCCCTGCCTAATGGAATTGTTCAGGCTGCAGTTTTAGAAAGAGCCAATACTTTAGATATTCTGGTTCACAAAGGAAATCTTGACTTCTTGGAAACCAATGGAACTATCGCTACCGGTAGTTTACGTCGTCAGGCACAATGGCTGAATAAATACCCTAATCATAACGTAGTTGATTTACGTGGAAACGTAAATACAAGAATGCAAAAATTGCAGGATAATGACTGGAACGGAGCTGTTTTTGCCGCGGCAGGACTGGAAAGAATCAACTTAAAACCTGAAGATTTTATCGACTTAAACTGGATGATTCCCGCACCTGCTCAGGGCGCGATGTTAGTCGTTGCTATGGCAAATGATGACTATACACTGGATGCTGTATCACAGTTGAATGATATTGAAACGGAAATTTGTACGCATATCGAACGCCAGTTTTTAAGAACTTTAGAAGGTGGTTGTACCGCCCCTATTGGTGCTTTGGCAAAATACAATGAAGAAGAAGATACCATTCATTTTGATGGTGTTTTATTTTCTTTAGACGGAAAACAAAAAATCGAAATTAACAAAATTGTGGATATTTCGGAATGGAAAAAGCTAGGATTTTATTCGGCTAAGGAAATTCTGGATAATGACGGTACTGAATTGATGGCAGCAATTAAAAACAATTTGAAAAAGTAATGAGTCAAATAAGTATTCTGTCAACCAAAACCTTATCAGCTGAGCAAAGACAAGTATTTCTTGATGCTAATATTGATCTATTAGAACAAGATTTCATCGAAATTAAACACTCCATTTTCGAATTAGATAAAATCAATACTAATTTGATTTTCAGCAGTCAAAATGCAGTTTTAAGTTTGATAGAACAAAAGGAATTGGAAATTCTTAAATCTAAAAGTGTTTTTTGTGTAGGGGTAAAAACCAAAGATTTGCTAGAAGCAAATGGTTTTAAAGTAGAGGCCTATATGGATTACGCATCGGATTTGGCAGAAATTATTACTTTAATCTACAACAAAGAAAGCTATACTTTTTTCAGCGGAAATCTACGCAAAGAAACCTTACCAAAAGCATTGAAAAACGCAGGCATCATTTTCAATGAAATTGAGGTTTATAAAACCGAATTAGCACCTTTTAAAATATCCAAAGAGGAAAATTTTGACGGGATTCTGTTTTTTAGCCCTTCAGCCGTTGAAAGTTATTTGACCAATAATAAAATCACAAAAGAAACTTGCTTTTGCATAGGCGAAACCACCGCATCAGCATTAGAAAATAAAACAAAAAACATCGTCATCGCTGAACAGCCTACAATTGAAGATGTCATTGAAGCAGTAATCGAAGAATATAAATAATCCCCCTAACCCCCTAAAGGGGGAATTTTAGAAAAAATAATAAAAATGATAAAGAACGACCTATTTTTAAAAGCACTAAAAGGAGAAACAGTACAACGTCCACCGGTTTGGATGATGCGTCAGGCAGGAAGATATTTACCAGAATTCAGGGCTTTGCGTGACAAATACGATTTTTTCACCCGTTGCGAAACTCCTGAATTAGCTGCCGAAATCACTGTTCAGCCTATTCGTCGTATTGCTCCGGATGCTGCAATTCTGTTCTCAGATATTTTGGTGGTTCCAAGAGCCATGGGAATTCACGTAGAGTTGAAAGACAATTTAGGTCCTATTATCCCAAATCCAATCCGTACTATGGAGCAGGTCAATCAGGTTTATGTTCCGGACGTAAATGAGACTTTGGGCTATGTTTTTGACGCCGTGAAACTGACTAAGGAAATGCTGAACGACGAAGTACCTTTGATTGGTTTCGCCGGATCGCCCTGGACAATTTTCTGTTATGCTGTGGAAGGAAAAGGTTCGAAAAGCTTTGATACGGCTAAAGGATTCTGTTTCTCAAATCCTGTAGCTGCACATACTTTATTGCAAAAAATCACCGACACGACTATTTTATATTTAAAAGAAAAAGTAAAATCAGGCGTAAATGCCGTTCAGATTTTTGATTCCTGGGGTGGAATGTTGTCTCCAACAGATTATAACGAATTCTCATGGAAATACATCAACCAAATCGTTGAGGCGTTGGCTGAAGTAACTCCAGTTATTGTTTTCGGAAAAGGATGCTGGTTTGCTTTGAACGAAATGGGAAAAAGTAAAGCCTCTGCATTAGGGGTTGATTGGACTTGTTCAGCTAGAAATGCACGTTACTTATCTGGTGGAAATGTTACTTTACAAGGTAATTTTGACCCATCTCGTTTGCTTTCGCCAATTCCAACCATCAAAAAAATGGTTCAAGAAATGATCGACGAATTCGGAAAAGATAAATACATCGTAAACCTGGGTCACGGAATTTTACCAAATATTCCTGTAGATCACGCCAAAGCGTTTATTGACGCAGTGAAAGAATACGGGAATTAGTAAACAGTATTCAGTTGCAGTTTTCAGTTCGTTATGAATGAAAGCTGCGACTGCAACTGAAAACTCAAAAAGATGCTAAATAAAGGCTTAAGAGACGAAGAAAGTATACGAATAGACAATGTGCTAAAAACGTTGCATTCATTGGTTCTTGTCCCTGAAAACGCATTTGATCTGTATCAAATTGAAGAAGCTTTAAAAAGTTTCGGACTCAATGTAGAAAGTTTGATTGCAATAGCACTAAATGACTTAATTGTACTTTTAGAAAGATTGCATCTGGACTGGAATCAAAAAGAGAAATTTGCTGATTTTTTAGTTGCCTTCTCGAAAGAAAACACATTTGATTTCAGAGAAAAAGCGATTAGCATTTACAATCATATTCAATCAGAAAGCAAGACTTTTTCGTTTGGAATTTTTAATAAAATTGCAGCTAATTCTTAAATAAAGCCATTTCAACGCTACAATTATGAACATTAAAATAAGTAATAAACCAAATTATATTCCAGCTATTATCAATATTATTTGGTCACTAATAATTTTGTTCTTATTCATAGTTCGTATCCCTGAGACTTCAACGAAACCTGATGGTGGAATGCTAATAATTGGAATTATTATTATTTCCATCATTATTTTTATTATTTCATTGATATATATTTTTGTGGTTAATTTATATAATAAAACAAAAATATATTTAGACTTGTATCTTGCTTTTATTCCGGTTATTATTCTTTTAACCGCAATTCTTTTATAAAATTATGAAAAATAAATTTTACGCCTACATACAAAATTTGCAGGACCAAATCGTCGCAGGATTGGAAGCGATTGACGGTCAAGCCAAATTTAAAGAAGATCTTTGGAAACGCCCGGAAGGCGGCGGTGGAAGAACACGCGTAATAGAAAACGGAGCGGTTTTTGAAAAAGGCGGAGTAAATATCTCGGCAGTTCACGGTAAATTACCGGATTCCATGCAAAAACTATTCAACGTAGGCGAAGCCGATTTTTTTGCCTGCGGACTAAGTTTGGTCATTCATCCTAAAAGCCCGATGGTGCCAACGGTTCATGCCAACTGGCGCTATTTTGAAATGTATGATGACAACGGAAACGTAATTCAGCAATGGTTTGGCGGCGGACAGGATTTAACGCCTTATTATCTTTTTGAAGAAGATGCAAAGCACTTTCATCAAACTTGCAAAACTGCCTGCGACAAACATAATCCGGAATTTTATCCCAAATATAAAAAGCAATGTGACGCCTATTTCTGGAATGCACATCGCAATGAAGCCCGTGGAATAGGGGGTTTATTCTTTGATTATTGCAAAGCAACCGAGGAAATGTCAATGGAAAATTGGTTCAGTTTCGTTACTGAAGTCGGAAATAGTTTCCTGGAAGCTTATGTTCCAATTGTAGAACGAAGAAAAGAATTACCCTATACAGCAGCTCAAAAAAACTGGCAGGAAATCCGTCGCGGACGCTATGTGGAATTCAATTTGGTACACGACAAAGGCACTTTATTTGGTTTAAAAACCAATGGTCGAATAGAATCTATTTTGATGTCATTGCCTCCACATGTACAATGGGTATATGACCATCATCCGGAAGCCGGAAGTGAAGAAGAAAAACTATTAAAAGTATTAGAAAAACCTATTGATTGGATTTAAATTTCTTAAAAGAACATTTTTTAACGCAACCTTTTTTTAAAAGTAGAATCTTACAATAAATAACAAACCTTAGGTTTATAAAATTAAGAATCATGAAAAAAGTACTACTAATTGTTTTAGCGTTAAGTTTGTTCTCTTGTAACGAAGAAAATGTAACAGATCCAGATTCAGAAAAAGTGTATTACGAAGTAAACAAAAATGATACATTTGAGGTTTCATTAAATTCTAATCCAACAACAGGATATTCATGGAAATGGATAAATGAAAATAGTGAACTTGTCGAAAAAGTAAGTGCTGATTATATCCCAACAGAAGTTGAAAAAGCAATAATAGGTAGTGGTGGTACTGAAATTTGGAAATTTAAAGGAACAAAAATCGGTATCGACACATTAACTTTAGAGTATTGTCGACCTTGGGAAACAAATTCAACTGTAGAAACAAAAAAAATAATTGTAAAAATAAAATAACATACATCATTTATGTTCCCATTACAAAGAGGCAGAAGATTACGCGTTAACGAATCGATTAGAAGTTTAGTTCGTGAAACTACATTAAGTCCAAGTGATTTTATGTTTCCGATGTTTATTGCCGAAGGCGAAAACGTAAAAGTAGAAATCCCTTCGATGCCGGGAATCTTCCGTCGTTCGATTGATTTAACAGTAAAAGAAGTCAAAGAATTATTCGATTTAGGCATTCGTGCGGTAAATATTTACGTAAAAGTATCGGAGAATTTAAAAGACAATACAGGAAAAGAAGCCTGGAACAAAGACGGATTAATGCAAAACGCCATTCGTGCAATTAAATCAGCTTGTCCTGAAATGATTGTTATGCCCGATGTGGCATTAGATCCTTATTCAATCTACGGTCATGACGGGATTATAACCAACGGTGATGTCGAAAACGACGCAACTAACGATGCTTTGGTAAAAATGGCCGTTTCTCATGCCGAAGCCGGTGCCGATTTTGTTGCCCCTTCTGATATGATGGACGGAAGAGTTTTAAGATTACGCCAGGGATTGGACGCTGCGGGTTTCCACAATGTGGGAATCATGAGTTATTCGGCTAAATATGCTTCGGCATTTTACGGACCATTCCGCGATGCCTTAGATTCTGCACCAAAAGAAGCCGATGTAGTGGTACCAAAAGACAAAAAAACCTACCAAATGGACTATGCTAATCGCATTGAAGCTATCAAAGAAGCATTATGGGATGTAGAAGAAGGTGCTGATATGGTGATGGTAAAACCCGGAATTGCCTATTTAGACATCGTTAGAGAGGTTAAAAATGCAGTTAATGTTCCGGTAACAGTTTATCATGTTTCGGGCGAATATGCGATGATTAAGGCCGCTGCCGAAAAAGGCTGGCTTGACAACGATAAAATCATGATGGAGCAATTAATGTGTATCAAAAGAGCCGGAGCGAGCTTGATTTCGACGTATTTTGCCAAAGAAGCTGCAATCATTTTAAATCAAAAATAAAACCGACATGAAAAAATTAGCCTTACTAGCAATTGTAATCTTAGCATTTTCTTGCAAAAAAGAAAGTCAGGAATCTTCTGAAAAAGAAAACCAAAACACTACTGTCGCTGCTGAAGAACCAGAATTAGCTCCAGAAGAACTGGGAAAAGTAATCTTTGAAGGTAAAGGAAACTGCATTTCCTGCCACAAAGTGGATGAAAAGCTAATTGGTCCCAGCCTGCAGGATATTGCTAAAATCTATCAGGAAAAAAATGCTAGTATGGTTAGCTTTCTTAAAGGTGAAAGCGATGCTATTGTTGATCCTTCGCAATTTGCTGTAATGCAGGCGAATTTAACATTGACAAAAACATTTTCAGATAAAGAATTACAAGGCTTAGAAGCTTATATTCATTCGAATTTAAAATAATATCATCTTTAGCATAACCGAAAGAAGGAGCTATTTCCTGCTGTCCGCTATATCTTTTTCTGGCTAAAGAAGCCAGTAAAAGGGTGCCGCTTCCATCAGGGCTAAGAATTCAGAATACAAAAACCATTCGAAACATCGAATGGTTTTCTTATTTAATAAAATTCCTTTGTGACCTCTGTGCCTTCTTAGTCAACTTTGTGTTTAAATCACTTTATCCCGCCAAAAGCTCCAAAACAGGCATTTTTATGCAAAATTTCGGTGCTAGAAAAACCTATTTTTTTCATTAAATCCAACTGGTACGTCATTGATCTGGGTGTATCTTCTTTTTCGATATAATCAAACACTTTTTGTTGGTATTCTTCGCCCCCGTGTTGATTCAAATAATTCGCGTACATTTTCCAAACTAATTGATTGACTTCTGCGTGGTCTTGAACCACCAAATCAGAAATCAAGAAACAACCTCCAGGCGTTAAACTATCATACAATTTTTGGAAAACAAATTCCCAATCGGAATCCTCACGTAAATGATGCAAAACCGCTCCAGCCAATATAATGTCAAAATGATTTTTAGGCAATTCGATGTCACGAATATCACCCTGAATAATTTCGACTTTCGCTGGAGTAGCTTCAGAAACACGCTCGAAAGCTTTGTCTAACATATTCTGACTCAAATCGACCAAAGTACAATTCATATCAGGCACTTTAGACAACATTTTCAATGTATAATTTCCCGCTCCACAACCTAAATCCAAAACGGTTTTTGCTTCAGGTTTTACCGCTCTTGCAGTACAAGTAATCAATTCTAATGCAATTTTGGCATCCATTGTAGCGACCTGTCCTGTTTCTAAATTCGAGAATCGTTCGACCTCATTGTCAAAACGTTCCCTGATTTCTGTTACTGTTGATTTTTCCATAATACTTGTTTTTTTAACAAACCTATAATTTTTATATATGCTTTAAAAATGCTTATTTTGTCAATTATTGATACTTAAAAAGTATTTATGGAATTACGTCACCTAAAATATTTCCTGAAATTAGCCGAAGAACTCAGCTTTGTCCGCGCAGCCGATAAATTATTCATTTCCCAACCCCCCTTGAGCAGACAGATAAAGGAACTGGAAACTGAACTGGGCGCTACCCTTTTCGAACGAAATAACAAACGTGTCATCCTAACCGATGCCGGAAAATATTACCAAAAGGAAATTCAGGAACTGGTTCAAAACTTGGAACGCATTAATTTAACAACAAAAAAAATCAGTCAAAATCAAAGCGGGGAATTTAGAATAGCCTATGTAAGTTCTACATTTTCGGGAGATATTTCAAAGCTGTTACTGTTTTTATCTGATAAATATCCCTATGTCAATTTTCGCCTTTACGAGGTGCCGACAGTCAAACAAATTGCCGCTTTAGAAGAAGGAAAAATCGATTTTGGAATCATTAGAGCACCTTTACATTCCCCAAAAATAGATTCACAAATCTGGTTTAAAGACAGTTTTTCACTGGTTTTTAATCGAAATAAATACAACATTACATCCGAAGAAGATTTGGTACATTTGAAAGAAGAAACTTTTGTATTTTTTAATAAGCAATATGCGCCTTATTTTTACGATGCTTTATTGCAAATTTGTACCCAATATGGTTTCAAACCCAAAGTGGTACATGAATCCAATAATATTTCGTCCATTATCCAGTTGGTCAAAAATGGATTAGGCATTTCGATAGTGCCAACCGCCATTATGAAAAGTCATAATTATCCGGAATTAGCATTTGTGGAACTCAAAAAAGTTAATCTTTTTACCGATATTTTATTGGCTACACCAAAAGGAAATCCATCGGAAATTTCAAAAGCAGCAATAGCATTCTTAATGGAACAAAATAGTAGAAATGAAAACTAACGACCAAACCATAGCTTACTTTAAAACACCACTTGGAATTGCCAAAATCATTGGGGATGAAAATGGTATTTCGTCTATTTCGATTGCTGATGAAGGCCCCGTTTCTGATACAATTCCTGAAATTTTACAGGAAGCCATTTCTCAATTGAATGAGTATTTCGAAGGAAAAAGGACTGATTTTAATTTTAAACTGAATCCTTCAGGAACTGAATTCCAGCAAAAAGTCTGGAAAGCCTTAGTTGAAATCCCTTTTGGAAAGACCTTGAGCTATTTGGATTTATCAAAAAAACTAGGCGATGTCAAAGCCATTCGTGCTGTGGCTTCCGCCAATGGTAAAAATCCGTTGTGGATTGTAGTTCCTTGTCATCGCGTTATTGGAACTGATGGTTCGCTAACCGGTTATGCAGGTGGCTTGTGGCGCAAAAAATGGTTATTGGAACACGAAAACCCATCGCGAAAACAAGAACTTTTGTTCTAAAAATTAAAACACACCTTTATCGTTTTTTATGTAAATTCGTACTGAAGCTAATTCAAAACCCATGAAAAAACTCAAAAAATTTCTCGTCGGATTGCTCATTCTTATAGCCGCTCTAATCCTTTCGCTCTATATTTTCAAGAAAGACTATTTGTTAAGAGCTGTTAGAATTACTTATTTCAACGGACATTCAACTGCTTTTTTAGATGATTATAAGTATTTTGACAATAGAATTATTCAAAAAAGCAACCAACCACAACCCTGGAATTTAGCCAAAGATTACAATCTGGTAAAACCAACTGAAAAACTTGAGAAACTACATCAGGAAATTGGCACAATTGCTTTTTTAATTATCAAAAACGACAGCATCTGGAACGAAAACTATTATGATAATTACAGCAAGGATACTAAATCCAATTCTTTTTCTATGGCTAAGAGCATTGTCTCGGCTTCCTTAGGAAAAGCCATTATGGAAGGGAAAATCAAAAATTTAGACACAAAAGTAACTGACTTCTTCCCTGAATTCAAAAAAGGAAAATCAGCACAAATGACTGTTGGCGATCTGGCTTCCATGTCCTCGGGCTTGGAATGGGACGAAGCCTACTACGACCCATTTTCAATCACTACTCAGGCTTATTTTGATGAAAATTTAACTCCGGTCATTTTAAATTTGAAAAGCATTCAAGAACCGGGGAAAACATACAAATATTTAAGCGGCAACACCCAGCTTCTGGCTATGTGTATTGAAAAAGCTGTTGGAAAAAGTCTGGCTGATTATGTTTCGGAATCCTTCTGGAAACCTATGGGTGCCGAAAGTGATGCTTTTTGGCAAACCGATAAAAAAGACGGAATGGTAAAAGCCTTTTGCTGTATTGCCAGTAATGCCAGAGATTTTGCCCGATTTGGAAAACTCTATCTCCAACATGGAAAATGGAACGGTCAGCAAATTTTAGACAGCGCTTTTGTCGCCAAATCAATAACACCACGCTTTAAAGCTTCTCCACAATACGGCTACGGCTGGTGGCTGAGTACTTTTAATAACAAAAAAGTTTTTTACATGCGTGGCCATTTGGGACAATATGTAATTCTGGTTCCAGAAGATCATTTAATCATTGTTCGATTAGGGCATCACGAAATAAAAAGCAACAATGGAACACCACATAGCGATGATTTTTATATCTATTTAGAGGAAACTTATAAAATGCTGCAACAACAATCATCTCAAACCAAAAACTAAGAATATGATCGAAAAAGTAAACCTTAACAACATCTTATTCCTCGACATAGAAACCGTGCCCGAAACAGCCGATTTCAATTCTTTGGATCCCGAAATGCAGGCTTTGTACGAACAAAAAACCCAATACCAACGCAAAGACGATTTTTCGGCGGAAGAATTTTATGATCGTGCGGGAATCTGGGCCGAATTTGGAAAAATTGTCTGTATCTCGGTTGGCTTTTTTGTCATTAAAGGCGATATTCGGAATTTTAGAGTGACTTCGTTTTTTGGAGAAGAACCAAAGCTTTTAAAAGATTTCAATAATCTGTTGAACAATCATTTCAACGGACCGCAACACCTTTTGTGCGGACACAATGCTAAGGAATTTGATATTCCGTTTTTGGCGCGCCGAATGATTATCAATCAAATCCCAATTCCGGACAAGCTGAATCTATTTGGTAAAAAACCATGGGAAATTCCGCATCTCGATACTTTGGAATTATGGAAATTTGGCGATTACAAGCATTTCACTTCGTTGAAATTAATGTGCAAAGTCCTCGGAATCCCTTCTCCGAAAGGCGATATCGATGGCAGTCAGGTGGGACATGTTTTTTATGTGGAAAAAGACATTGACAGAATTGTCACTTATTGCGAAAAAGACACCATTGCTGTGGCTCAAATATTTCTTCGTCTGAGAAGAGAAGAGTTATTGATTGAAGAGGAGATTATTCATGTGTAAATTTCAATAACAATTGCAAAATTCAATAACAATAAAAAAACTTCTTTTTGGATTGAAATTGATTTTTGAGATTGACATTGACATTGAATTATTATTTTTACAAAAATTAAAAAATTATGGTATTAAGCAGATTTTGGTTAGCTATTTTTATTTCGTCTATTGCATTTATTGTGGTGAGTTTGTTCACCGCTCAAACCTACACCATTGATTATGTTTTGAATGGAAAAAAAGACGATCCTATCCTGATTTCAGAAAAATATGTGGAACAACTTCCTGCTTTTATCAAAGACAGCATCAAAAAAGCACCTGACCAAACTCTGATTATCAATCGTGATACACTCAATGCCGACACGACTTATGTGTATAAAAACAAGACTGTAAAAGTTTTCAGTGGCATTCAAAAATCGGACGGTTTACTGCCTACCTGCAAAAATACCTTGATGGATTTAGTATTGCCACTTATGGCTTATTTGGCTTTTTTCTGTGGATTGATGGAGCTTTTAATCATTTCAGGAGCTTCTGGAAATCTGGCTAAAGCACTGAGTCCGGTATTTGTAAAAGTGTTTCCAAGTATTCCTAAAAACCACCCTTCGATTTCATACATGACCCTGAATTTTGCCGCTAATTTCCTGGGATTGGATTCTGCTGCTACGCCTTTTGGTTTGAAAGCCATGGAAAGTTTACAGGAAATAAACCCCGAAAAAGACAAAGCCAGTGATGCCCAAATCATGTTCATGTGTTTGCATGCTTCAGGGCTTACATTAATTGCAACTTCCATCATTGGATATCGCGCTGCCGCTAATGCAACTAATCCTGCCGATGTGATGCTGCCTTGCATCATTACTTCTTTCATTGGTACCATTGCTGCATTTTTAATTGTGGGAATAAGACAAAAAATCAATTTTAAAAGCGCCTCTTTAGTGCTGTCCTTAATGGCATTAATTGCTGCTATTGTTGGTTTGCTGATGTACGTAAATCATCTGGATTTAATTGGCAAAAACTATTTTACTTCTAATCTTTCGGGATTGATTTTAGTGGGTATCATTGCTTTAACCTTGGTTTTCTCGTTCAAAAAGGAAAAGAAATTTACCGAGGCAAACACCACCGTTTTTGAGGCTTTTGTATCGGGAGCGAATAACGGAGTAAAAACCGGGGTTACTATTTTCCCTTATGTTTTGGGGATGTTAGTTGCTATTTCATTGTTTAGAAACAGCGGACTATTTGAAATCATCAGCAACGGACTTGGCTTTGTTTTCTCGAACATGGGAGTAAATAAAGAAATTGTAGATGCTTTGCCAGTAGCATTGCTTAGACCTTTTAGTTCAGCGGGATCCAGAGGATTTTTGATTGATTCGATGAATACCTTTGGTGCCGATTCTTTAACAGGGCGTTTGAGCAGTATTTTCCAGTGTAGTGCCGAGAGTACTTTTTATGTAATTGCTGTTTATTTTGGTTCGGTTAATATTAAAAACACACGTTATGCCTTGGGCACGATGCTTATTGTGGACTTAATTTGTGTCATTACGGCTATTTTTGTGGCGAGCTGGTTTTTTTAGCAAAACTGGACTAAAGTCCAGCCTTACAAAATGTCCCGAGCCGATGGCTCTGTCAAATATATGAAATGTAAAAGTTCCCTAGGAACGGCTAATATTGTAGCAACGGATTTTAATCCGTTGAACGAAATATAAAAAGATAATTATGGCAAATACCTATCATCAAGTATATATACAGGTCGTTTTTGCGGTAAAATATCGTGAAGCGGTTCTCGCTAATGAATGGAAATCCACATTATTTGGTGTTATTGGCAATTTGATAAATGAAACTGGTTGTAAAACCATCATTGTAAATGGAATTGAAGATCATGTTCATTGTTTTTTAGGTCTTAAACCTACCGTTTCAATTTCGGAATTGATGAAATCGGTAAAAGCAAAATCTTCAAAATATATTAATGATCATCATTTAACCAAATCAAGATTTGAATGGCAGGAAGGTTATGGTGTGTTTTCTTATGGACATTCTCAAATTGATGTTGTTTATAAATATATTGCTAATCAAGAGGAGCATCACAAGAAGAAAACTTTCAAAGAAGAATATTTAGAATTTTTAAATAGATTCCAAATTCCATTTGATGAAAGATATATTTTTGAAAATTTGACATGAAATATGTCCCGAGCCTACGGCTCTCTCTTGATGGTAATTGATTGTTTACAACGGATTAAAATCCGTTGCTACAATATTAGCCGTTCCTACGGAACTTTCACTTTCACATTTAAAACATTTCATAGAGCCATCGGCTCGAAACATTATGTAGCAACGGATTTTAATCCGTTGGTAATATAAAACAACAATAAACAGAGTTCCGTAGGAACGAACATATTGGAAAATTTAATCATTACTATAACAATAATTCTAGGTTTTCTAATCTATTTTTCATTCTTTTGAATTTTAAACAAACAAATAATAATGTCAAAATACACAAAATATATTGCTATTGGATTGCTAATCCTGTTCTTACTTACCAGTTTATTGAGTTGCGGTGTTGTTTATACCAGAAATAATTCATCATCGGGTAAAATTCCCCCGGGACAAGCTAAGAAAATGACGGGAAGTAAAAGTGCAAAATACTATGCGCCAGGTCATAATAAATAATATAATAATCACTTTAAATAAATAAAAAAATGTCAAAATACACTAAATACATCGCTATAGGATTGCTAATTCTATTTTTAGTTACCAGCTTATTAAGCTAGTTTTTAAAACATTAATCAGACAGATAAAGAGATGGTATTGCATAAATATCATCTCTTTTTGCTTGTTTTTATAACAAAAAGTTTGATTTTACGAAAGAATCACAGCTGTTAAAAGACTGTGCCTACGCTAAATAATTTTTATATTTGTCAAAAAAAATAAAATACCAATGGACTTTATTTATCAGGATCCTTATCCAATTTTAAAAGACGATACCCAATACCGTAAAATAACTTCTGACTACGTAAAAGTAGAAAAACTAGGAGACCGCGAAATCCTAACTGTTGACCCAAAAGCTTTGGAATTGCTTTCGCAGGAAGCCATGAAAGATGTTTCTTTTATGTTGCGTACTTCGCATTTAGAAAAATTAAGAGCTATTCTTGACGATCCGGAAGCAACCGACAACGACCGATTTGTAGCTTATAATTTATTACAGAATGCTGTTGTAGCAATCGATGGTGAATTACCTTCTTGTCAGGACACCGGAACAGCGATTGTAATGGCCAAAAAAGGGGAAAACGTATATACAGGCGTTGATGATGCCGAATGGCTTTCTAAAGGTATTTTTAATACTTACATCGAAAGAAACCTGCGTTATTCCCAAATTGTACCTATCAGCATGTTTGAAGAAAAGAACTCAGGTTCCAATCTTCCGGCTCAGATTGATATTTATGCTAAAAAAGGTGCTTCTTATGAGTTTTTGTTTTTAGCAAAAGGAGGAGGTTCGGCTAACAAAACCTATTTGTACCAACAAACAAAATCCTTATTGAACGAAAAATCATTGGATGCTTTTATTCGTGCCAAAATTATGGATTTAGGGACTTCTGCCTGTCCACCTTACCACTTGGCTTTAGTGATTGGAGGAACTTCTGCCGAAGCAACCTTAGCAGCTGTTAAAAAAGCTTCTGCGGGTTACTATGATAATTTGCCTACTACAGGTAACATGGCAGGTCAGGCTTTCCGTGACTTAGAATGGGAAAAAAGAGTGCAAAAAATTTGCCAGGAAAGTGCTATTGGGGCACAATTTGGCGGAAAATATTTCACTCATGACGTTCGTGTAATCCGTTTGCCTCGCCACGCAGCTTCTTGTCCGGTTGGATTAGGGGTTTCCTGTTCTGCCGATAGAAATATCAAAGGAAAGATTACCAAAGACGGAATCTTCGTAGAGCAATTAGAAGTAAATCCAAAACGATTATTGCCAGCAACTCCTCCGCATTTGGAAGAAGCCGTTGAAGTTGATTTGAACCAACCAATGAGCGAGATTCTTAAGAAATTATCTCAATACCCAATTAAAACACGTTTGAAATTAAACGGAACTTTGATTGTGGCTCGTGATATTGCTCACGCAAAAATCAAAGAATTACTGGATGCCGGAAAACCAATGCCGGATTACTTTAAAAATCACCCGATTTATTACGCCGGTCCTGCTAAAACTCCGGAAGGAATGCCATCGGGAAGTTTTGGTCCAACCACTGCAGGACGTATGGACGTGTATGTGGAAGAGTTCCAAAAAAATGGTGGAAGTATGGTGATGCTTGCCAAAGGAAACAGAACTAAGGATGTGATGAACGCTTGTAAAACCTACGGCGGATTCTATTTGGGTTCTATCGGTGGTCCTGCTGCTATTTTGGCTAAAGAAAATATCCTTTCAGTTGAAGTAGTTGACTTTGAAGAATTAGGAATGGAAGCCGTTAGAAAAATTACGATTAAAGATTTCCCTGCTTTCATTATTACCGATGATAAAGGAAACGATTTCTTTGAGAATTTGTAATCTGAGATACTAAGTTGCTAAGGCACTAAGATTCTAAGTTTAGAAATATTTTTTACCGCAAATTCACAAATTAAAACTGTGAATTTGCGGTTTATTTTTTAATCAATCCGCATCTCAGGAATATCGCCTTCAATAATCAACTTTGCTTCAGTCGAAGCGATGATGTGTTCAACAGTAACACCTGGAGCTCTTTCCAGTAACTTAATTCCTTTTGGAGTAATTTCCATCACGGCTAATTCGGTTACAATTTTTTTAACGCAGCCTACTCCGGTTAAAGGCAGCGTACATTTTTTGAGAATTTTAGACTCACCCTCTTTATTTACGTGCATCATCGCCACAATAATATTTTCGGCAGAAGCAACCAAATCCATCGCACCACCCATACCTTTGACCATTTTGCCAGGGATTTTCCAATTGGCAATATCGCCGTTTTCAGCCACTTCCATAGCACCCAGAATAGTTAAATCAACATGTTGACCGCGAATCATTCCGAAACTCATTGCCGAATCAAAAAAACTTGCTCCCGGAAGTGTAGTTATCGTTTGTTTGCCCGCATTAATTAAATCTGGATCTTCTTCTCCCTCAAAAGGAAAAGGTCCCATTCCCAAAACGCCATTTTCGCTTTGAAATTCGACGTTTATTCCTTCGGGTATATAATTAGCCACCAAAGTAGGGATTCCTATTCCTAAATTAACGTAAAAGCCGTCTTGGAGTTCCTGAGCTATTCTTTTGGCGATATCTTCTTTTGTTAAAGGCATAATTTTGTTTTTTTAAAACATATTAAGGAATATAGGGTCATTTAAGTTTTGGTTGAAAAATAATTAAGATTCATCTTTTGGTTCTCGCTAGATTTTCAACACAAAACAGTTTTTCTATTACTTTATTTATTAATTGATTTACAATTTTGGAATGTACTTTTTAAACTCAATTCTTTTTTAAATTCTTCTGGTAATACTAATTTCTCATTGCAAAAATCTTTCATTTCATATAGTGCTGTTCTTTTGTTAAATATAATTGTTTTTGAAGATGAATAATCCGAATTATAAAACCAAATATTTGCATTTGCATCCACATATAGACACCAATAATGATGTGAGCTAAACGTTTGGTTTAAATCTTGTTGAAATAATATTTTGTTTAAATTATCGGTAACGGCAAATATTATTGATTCATCTTTGAGTTGTTTTACTATTATTTTTCTAGTTTTAAAATCTTTTAAAAAGATTGAATATTCCCCTGGCTCATAAATAAATCCTGATTTAATACGATGTGATTTTAATTCAGAGTCATTACAAGAGACTAAGATTAAAAAAAGTACAACAAATATATTCCGACTCATTTTTCTATTTTTGAAAAGTATTGTAACAATTAATTTCTTTCACGAACTGTTCTCTTCTCAATCCTCTTCTCATATTTCTCGCCCTGAAAAATGCGTTGCACAAATATTCCGGGAATATGAATTTGATTAGGATCTAAAGTTCCGGCTTCGACCAGTTCTTCGACTTCGGCAATGGTTATTTTTCCGGCACCTGCCATTACAGGATTAAAGTTTCGGGCGGTTCCTTTGAAGATTAGATTTCCGGCTGTATCGCCTTTCCAGGCTTTTACAATAGCAAAATCGGCATTGAAAGCCAATTCCATCACGTGCATTTTTCCATTGAATTCACGGGTTTCTTTACCAATGGCTACTTCGGTACCAAAGCCTGCCGGTGTGAAAAAAGCAGGAATTCCGGCTTGGGCGGCACGACAACGTTCGGCTAAAGTTCCTTGCGGAATGAGTTCCACTTCGAGTTCACCAGAAAGCATCTGGCGTTCAAATTCGATATTTTCGCCCACATACGAAGAAATCATTTTTTTGATTTGTCGCTTTTGCAATAGCATCCCCAAACCAAAATCGTCAACTCCCGCATTATTAGAAATGCAAGTGAGGTTTTTGGTTTCTTTTTTTACCAATTCAGCAATAGAATTTTCGGGAATACCACACAATCCGAAACCGCCCAGCATAATAGTCGAATTATCCTGAACGTCATGCAATGCTTCCTGAACAGAATTTACTTTTTTACAGATCATAACGAAATTGATTTCTTTTGATTCTTAAAAATAGCGGTTTATTTTCAAAAGAAAAAACAATATTACAATTCCTTTAGAATTAAAGTTTTTTATGAAAATGATAAGCACTTATCGTGAAATCTTCTTTAAAATATAGTTTATGAGCTGTAGTTCTGGCAGGTCCGGAATCTAACTGAAGAGAAACACAATTCTGCTTCAAAGCAATTTCTTTTAAATGATTTAAAAGTTGAGAAGCATAGCCTTTCCCTCTATGAGATTCCAGCGTAGAAAGATCATCGAGATAGAGCATTTTTCCGCAATACAGCATCGTATAGACACGATAACCGGCTATTGCAACCGTTTTGTCCTTTTCCTGAATATAAAGCAAATGATAGCCTTCTTTTTGTAAATCCCGAATTTGAGAAACAAAATTTTCTCTTTTTAACATAGGTCGTAATACAGAAATAGCTTCCCAGCAGGAAGCTATTTCATTATCTGTAATTGCAATTTTAATTTCAGTCATCATTAACTAATAAATTAAAAAGGTTTAAAATTCAAATTCCTCGGTTTGCTGTTCTTCTACGGCAGTAGTATCTTTTACTTTTGGAGCTGCCGGTGCCTGATAACAATCTACTTTTATAGAAAGATTGGCCGGTCTTTCAAAATCTTCTTTTGAAACTTTAAGATTTGGATCCTGATAACATAATTTCATAAAATATCCCCAAACCGGTAATGCTGCCGTGGCTCCTTGTCCATAAGTAAGACTTTTAAAACGAGCCGAACGATCTTCGCAACCTACCCAAACTCCGGTTACTAAATTAGGAACCATTCCCATGAACCATCCATCAGACTGGTTTTGTGTTGTTCCTGTTTTACCGGCAATTGGATTTTTAAACATATACGGATATCCTGTCCAGCGGTTATCTCCGCTGCCACCATATTCTGTTCGTAATCTTGAACCCGAACCACCTTCGGTAACTCCTTCCAATAATTTCACTACTGCAAAAGCAATATCTTTATTTAAAACGTCATGTGATTCCGGTATTGGCTCATAAATAACAACACCACTTTTATCTTCTATTCGGGATAAAAACTGTGGTTTATTATATACTCCCTGATTCGCAAAAGTACTATAAGCAGCTACCATTTCTTCAACAGTGATATCTACAGCTCCAAGCGCAATTGAAGGTTGTGCAGGAATTTCAGTTTTAACTCCCAGTTTATGTGTCAATTTAATTACAGCTTCTGGTCCAACTTTATCAATTAATTTGGCTGAAACGGTGTTAATCGAATTTGCCAATGCTTTTTTCAAAGTTACCATTCCAAGGTAAGTATTATTTGAATTTCTTGGAGTCCAGGTTTCAGTAACGTGATGACGACCAACAGGAATCGTAAATGGAGCATCAACAATAGTATCACAAGGTGACATATTTAATTGCTCTATAGCCGTTGCGTAAACAAAAGGTTTGAAAGTAGAACCTACCTGTCTCGCTCCTTGTGCTACGTGATCATATTGGAAATATTTGTAATTAATACCTCCTACCCAGGCTTTAATATTTCCGGTTTGAGGTTCCATTGCCATTAATCCGGCCTGCAGGAAGTGTTTGTAATAACGAATAGAATCCAAAGGTGTCATAATAGTATCACGTTCTCCTTTCCAGGTAAAAATGGTCATTTTTACTTTTTTATTGAAAGATTCAATGATTTCGTCTTCTGATTTTTCCATTGACTGCATCACTGTCCAACGATTAGAAGCTTTCATAGCCAGCTTTAAAACACGATTAGTTTCTTTCTCAGTAATACCCACAAAAGGGGCATTTTTATTTCCTTTTTGTTCTATAAAAAACTGCTCCTGAAGATTGGCCATGTGTTTGGCTACTGCTTCTTCTGCGTGCAATTGCATTCTGGAATCGATAGTCGTGTATATTTTTAAACCGTCTTTGTAAATATCATAATCAGAACCGTCCGGTTTTTTGTTTGTTTCGGCCCATTTTTTCATATAATCACGCAAATACTCTCTAAAATAAGTTGCAGTACCTTCTCTGTGACTTTCTAATTTAAAATGTAAAGTAATTGGTAAAGCTTGCAATTTTTCTTTCTCTGCATTAGAAATCATATGTGATTTTTCCATTTGTGCTAAAACCACATTTCTACGATTTTTAACACCAACAGGATTTCTTACCGGATTGTATAATCCTGAATTTTTGAACATCCCCACTAATATCGCCGACTCATCAACAGTCAGCTCTTTTGGTGTTTTAGAAAAATAGGTCTGAGCTGCTGAACTTACTCCCACTGCATAATTTCCAAAATCATATACGTTACAATACATAGCAAGAATCTCATTCTTAGTATATTGTCTTTCTAATCGAATAGCAATAATCCATTCTTTTACTTTTTGAACAATACGAAAAGGTAGGAATTTAGAACCTTCACCGTGAAATAATTGCTTAGCTAATTGCTGTGTTAATGTACTCGCACCACCATTAGTTCCTAAAGTTACAATGGCTCTTAATGTTCCTCTGCCATCAATACCTGAATGCTCATAAAAACGCTCATCCTCAGTTGCAACCAGTGCATCTACAAGATTTTTAGGCAAATCAGAATATTTTAATTGCGAACGATTGGTTTGAAAATACTTTCCAATAACTACACCATCAGATGAAATAATCTCTGTAGCCAAATTAGAATCCGGATTTTCTAAGTCTTCAAATGAAGGCATTGAACCAAAAAGTCCCCAGGAAGCAAAAAGGAAAAACAACATAATTCCTCCCAGTCCATAAAAGAAAAACTTCCAGAATTTTTTGGTGTAATACTTAAAATCGTGTTCTGTAGTATTTGTTTTTTTATTAGCCGCCATAACTATTTATTCTTTTTTTTCAATTCTTAAACCTACTTCTGTAATACCATCTAATTCTGTAACTCCGGGAACCTTACCTCCTTCTCTGACAGCCTGTTTGATACTCAATTTGTATTTCCCTCTAAACTTTACATTCTCTTTAAAATACAATTTGCTCTCCTTTATATCGGAAAACCCATCACCCAACAAAGTACCGTCAGCAGCTGCCATTTGGTATTCCAAAGTATCCACCTTAGTATAACCATTTGGTTTTTCTAAGGTTACAATCAAAAAAAGATTACTAAAAGGGTAATTGTTGTTGTCTCTTAAATTGATAAATAAATCATATCGCTTTGTAGAATCCAATTCAGGCAAATTAAAAGAAACGACACTATCTTTATGCCAGGCACTCCCAACAGATTTATATTCATCAAAAACTCTTTTTTTATCACAGGAGAAAAAAAGTATGCTAACTAAAAGTAATACAACGCTATTTTTTAGCCTCATTTTTTTTAATAATTATAGGTTTTCTAGGTCCTTTAGGTTTCTTCTCTGATGGCTGTTTCTGTGCCGATGGAGCCTCAGCCGTGTTACTATTATTATTTGCCGGTTTGTTTTGTTGCTTTTTAGCATTTGGTGCTCCGGCATTATTTTCAACTGCCTTTTTCGGTTTTTTATTGTGTCTTTTGCTCTTTTTTGGTTGATCAAAACGAGTTAAACTTTCCTGCCCCATGGCATTATTAAAGTCTTTTTCAACTTCCTGAACAACTTCAACAGCAAAATCTTCCAAAGAGGAAACTTTCTTTTTCAGCTTATTTTCGGCAACAATTTCTTTAACCTTATCAATTTTTAAAACATGCCAATTGGCAAAATTGTTGGTATAAGCAAACCACATCAGCCCTTTAAAAATATCTTGTTTTTGACAAACCGCATCCCCTTTTTCGGTAATTAATTTGGTGTCAAAATCTGGAAATCCTTTTAAGGCATCCATGTAAGTGTCTAATTCATAATTCAAACAACACTTTAATTTACCGCATTGTCCCGCTAATTTTTGTGGATTCAAAGACAATTGCTGGTAACGCGCAGCCGAAGTATTCACACTTCTAAAATCAGTTAGCCAGGTCGAACAACACAATTCACGTCCGCAGGAACCAATTCCTCCTAAACGAGCTGCTTCCTGACGAAAACCTACCTGTTTCATTTCGATTCTCGTGTTGAATTCTTTGGCAAAATCTTTAATTAATTGTCTGAAATCGACTCTGTCATTTGCAGTATAATAGAAGGTTGCTTTCGAACCATCTCCTTGAAATTCAATATCCGAAATTTTCATTTCCAATTTTTGAGCAATCGCCAATTCACGAGCGCGAACCTTCATTGGTTCTTCTCTATTTCGAGCCGTTGACCAAATATCGATGTCTTTTTGAGATGCTTTACGATAGATTTTAGGAATTTCATTGCTATTGGAATCAACTCCTTTTTTCTTCATTTGGATTCTTACCAATTCACCTGTCAAAGTAACAATTCCAATATCATGCCCAGGAGAAGCGACAGTTGCCACAATATCTCCCATGCTTAATGTCAATTTTTCAGTATTGCGGTAAAATTCTTTTCTTCCGTTTTTAAAACGAACTTCAACACAATCAAAAGGAGCTTCACCACCGGGTAAACTCATATTGGAAAGCCAGTCAAAGACCGTTAATTTGTTGCAGCTATCGGTGCCGCAAGTTCCATTATTTTTGCAACCTTTTGGTGCGCCACCATCAGAGGTTGAACAACTTGCACATGCCATAATTTTATATGTAGTGTTGTGACTGGCACAACTTAAATTCTTAAAACGTTTAATCCGTAAAGATAGTATTTTTTAATCTTAAGATGCAAAATTAAGAATCCCATAAAAAGATTAAAGTTTTTATAAAAAAAACCTATTTCAAATAGGTTGAAATAGGCTTTATTATAAATTTTGAAGATGTATTTTAATCTAAAATTTAATTTATTAGACTAACAAATTCTAAATGGCAATTGAAACAGTTACAACTTTCTTTTGACTTTATGACTTTTAAACTTTCGTCTTAATTATACTGATCCTTATTTCTTTAAACTTTTAAAATCTTCAATATACAATCCTTTTGCTGCATTCGTAGAATTGAACAAAGCAAGATTGTCGTTTCTAAAAGACAATGCAGTATCAGCATTTTGAGTCTTAGTGCGCAAAGTTTGCCCGGTAATCAGTTCAAGAGCCTTTTTTAAACAAGGGTCTTTTACGTTTCCAAATTCAACCAGATTTAAGAAAGTATCGTAAGGATTAATAGCGTAATCAGGTATAATTTTTGCCGGATTTACGTCTTTGTCTTTATTGTAATATGCAAAAGTAATGGGTTGCAATTGCCATTTGTGCTTGGTACTTCTATTAGCGTATGAGGTATAATTTGATGTAGGAGAATCATATAGCGTATTAGATCCTACAAATTTACCTACTGTATCTTCGCCTATCGTGGTCACGCTAATGTATTTTTTTAAACATTGAATAGTGAGTTCGCTGGCAGAAGCCGTTTCAAAGCTAACTAAGACATATATTTTTGTTAAAGCAAGGCTATTGATACTTTCATCTCTCTGAAAAGTAGGTTCGTTATCGACCAAGTTGAAAACTCTAACTTTGTCTGAAAGATTTTCAAAGCCATCTTCGCTATTGTGTTTGTCATTAAAGTCTAAATAAACATAAGGCTTATTAGTAAAACTTCCATTAATCATTTGCGCCAAAGCAATCGCAGTTTCTAATGAACCACCTCCGTTGTATCTTAAATCTAAAACCAATTCGTTAATTCCATCCGATTGCATTTTGGCAAAAGCAGCATTAAGTTCATCATTATAATCTGATTTAAAACCATTATACACCAGATAACCAATGTTTTTATTGCCATATACTTTCTTTTCGTAATAAGCAACTGGGTTTTCGTCAATCTCGGCTTGGGATACAGTTACAGTAGCCGCTTTGTCAGTGGTTACCATAGCAGTACTTGTAAATCCCACATTTGCCGCCAAAGTAAGTGTTATTTGCGTATTGGTTAGTTGATCATAATTATTTGAGGTAAGTTGGTTACCATTTATTTTTGTAATAACGTCACCTCTTTTCAATCCCGCTAAAGCCGCAGGGGAACCTGGTACAATATAATTTATCAAGGCTACCAAATTTACATTATTCAAATCTTTAGGGTAAAGACCATAACTAAAACCGCCACTTTTTTTGACTTCGGCAATTTTTGAAACATTCACCACTTCATTGCTGTTTTCAATCCAGGAAAATCTATCAGCAGTTCCTCTTTGATAAAGGAGCGAATAAAACAGCGCATCGGGAGTTTTTCCGTTAATAAAATTAGCATAGTTATTGGTAGAAGCAATTTTGCTATCGGATAAATCCGCAACATTGGATTGCCAATAATACCAGGAATTCATCGCTTTCCAAACAAAGTTGTTAATCTCGTCTGGCGTGGTTGTTGCTGTTTCATTAGAATCAGAATCCTTACTGCAAGAAGTAAAAACCAATCCCACAAGCAATGTTAAAAGGACATATTTTAATTTCATTATGATTCAATTGTTTAAATTAGATTTGTAACTATTAAAAACTCTAAAATTATGAAAATTATTACATCGAAAACCTTCTATATTTTAATTTCATTCGGATGTTTCTTTCTCTTATCCTGTTCCAAGCAGCTTTTAGACATTAAAAACCAAACCTATAAAAGCTATAACAGAGATAGTGAAAAAGGATATATCGTAAGTTTTGAACTGAATAACAACTCCATAATTCCAAAATCGATTGTGATCAATGGAATTGTTCAAAATATCTCAATTGAAAATAAAATGGGTAATACTTACCGAGTAAATGTGATTGCGCAAACCACTAAAATTCATAACTACCAAGTAAAATTAGAGAATAAAGAAAACGGAATATATTTTGAGAAAGATTCAATAGTATTTTTTCAAGCTTTGAAATTCAAATTAATCAAGGATTAATTTTTCGCTACTCTAAAATGCACAAAAAGCCTGTTTCCGAAAAATAGAAACAGCCTTTGAAATAATTGATGACTGATATTTTAGTCTAAAATCTTATATAATTTATCAGATAAACGAATTCTAAACGGAACAGCAAAAGTTAATTTATCACCGGCTACAGCCTGAGTTCCTTCATATCCATTGACAAACATTTTGTCCAAAATCAATTCCTGATTTCCGGTTGTTGGCCCTGAAATTAATATTTTATCTCCCAAATTCAATTCGCTGTTTTCAATGGTAAAAAGTCCAATTTGAGCTTTTACATAATAATGTTCCGCTTTACCAACCAAAGTCTTTTTGACTTTTATTTTTTGACGAATATCAGCTGATTTTGGAGCTGTTGCCAAAGCTGTATCAGAAAGTTCACCAGAGTGTTTGAACTTCAAACTTTCGGATTTTCCTTTTCTAAAAACCTTATTACCAACTTGTTTTCCTTTTCGTAATTTTAATTGTTCTTCCCAAGGCATATGGGTGATTTCCTGACATTCTGATGAACAGCAATTTTCCATTGCTGCCTTACAATCATCACATTGGATAAACAATAAATGACAACCATCATTAGCACAATTAGTATGATTGTCACAAGGTTTTCCGCATTGATGGCATTGCGAAACAATATCATCGGTAATTCTTTCGCCTAAACGATTATCAAAAACAAAGTTCTTTCCAATGAATTTACTCTCTAAACCTTCTTCTTTTAGTTGCTTGGCATAATTGATGATTCCGCCTTCTAACTGATACACATTTTTAAAACCCTGATGTTTAAAATAAGCACTCGCTTTTTCACAACGGATTCCTCCGGTACAATACATTACCAGATTTTTATCTTCTTTGTGGTCTTGAAGTTGCTCGTTGATTATGGGTAAACTTTCTCTGAAAGTTTCTACATCTGGAGTAATTGCGCCTTTAAAATGCCCCACTTCACTTTCGTAATGATTTCTAAAATCGACTACAATAGTGTTAGGATCTTCCAGAATTTCATTGAATTCTTTGGCTTTTAAGTGTACGCCTTTATTGGTTACATCAAAAGTATCGTCGTTCAAACCATCGGCAACAATCTTGTGACGTACTTTAATGGTCAATTTCAAAAACGCGTGATCGTCATGTTCTACGGCTACATTCAAACGAATGCCTTTCATGAAATCATACACTTCTAAAGTTTCTCTAAAAGCTTCAATATTTTCGGCAGGAACGTTCATCTGAGCGTTAATACCTTCGTTAGCAACGTAAATTCTACCCAGAGCATCTAGTGCGTTCCAGGCTACAAATAAATCGTCGCGAAATTTTTTAGGATCTTCAATTTTGGCATACGCATAGAAAGACAACGTAAGTCGTTGTTTACCCGCTTGATCAATCAATTCAGCTCTTTCTTCTGCGCTTAAGGTGTTATACAGTTGCATGCTATAAACAGTTTAAGGTTAGAATATTTTTTGCAAAAGTATAAAAAATAAAAGAATCAAAAATTTAAACCATTAAGAAATTAAGATAGTTTAGACTTAATGTTCCTTAAAATATCTTAATGGTTTATAAATATTTAGTTCAAACTGGCTTTAAACATACGCAATTCTTCCCAGCTGTATTTATCACCAAATTGTTCTTTCATTGGAGTTAGCGATTCTTCTTTGTAGAATTTAAAAGCTTCGGCTAATTCGTCAATTTTATCCTGAGGCAAGACTTCGCTAATCGAAATTCTTTTGCCCTGAATTAGTTTGACCAAATGACCTTCAATAGTTTGAACGGTTAACTTTCGAATATCGGCAATATCCGCTATCGAATTTTTAGCAATCCACAAATCGAAAGTTTCCTCAATAGTCGATTTTTTCGGTTCTTTTTGATCTTTTTTTTTCGTGTAACGTTGCAAATCTTCTTCATCTTCAATCAGCGTAACATTCGCTTCCTTGAATTGATTCTGGATAGCTTCTTTTTTCCTCCAAAGGTATTTTTTGATTTCATCAGAAGTCAGTTTTTCTTTCGAAATAGGCTCATTGGCAATTACGGTTTCGATTAAAAGTTTGGTTTTCATCAAGCGCAAAACGGCTTTGGACTGCAACTCTTCTAATTCAGACAATTCTTCAAAATAGGCTTTTGCTTTTTTTAATCGTTTCACTTCTTCGATTTTCCATAGAATTTCAAAAACCAAATCGTCCATCGGTTTGAAAAAATAATCAAAGGCCGCCTGAATTCTGGCAGAAACATGAATTAAATCAACAGTTTCATTGGCAAAGATTTTATTCAATTGTATGATGAATTTTTTGGATGGATCCAAAAGCGATTCGATACTTTCCAATTGTTTAGCCGCCCAAAGCGCATTTTTGGACTTTGCCGAACTTTCCGTTTTATCCGAATAACTGAATTTATGATTACGCCATTCCTGAGCCAGATTGTACCAATCAAAACTGTTAATCAAATAATTATGAATGAAATTTTTTGTTTCAAAATGCAGAGAATTTTTCAAAACTTCTTCCGAAGCTTTATTTTGTGCATAATCCATCACATCCTGATCGTTAGAAATGCCGTTCATTCGCAGCGGAGAAAGCAAAACCAAGCCCTCTAACGAACGCAAACGCGACAAGGCTACATAAGCCTGTCCAGGCATAAAAACCTGCGAAACATCAATCGCTGCTTTGTCAAAAGTCAATCCCTGGCTTTTATGCACCGTAATGGCCCAGGCTAATTTGATGGGATAATGCACAAAAGTTCCCAAAACCTCCTCCTCGACTTCCTTGGTCAACGGATCAACTTTGTAACGAATGTTTTGCCATTCGTAGCGCTCTACTTCTATGGTTTTATGTTCTTCCGGAAAATGAACCAGAATTTCCTGACTAGAAAGCGATTTGATAATTCCCATTTTGCCATTAAAATAGTTTTTTTCGAAAGCCAAATCGTTTTTAACAAACATAATTTGAGCTCCCACTTTCAATTGCAAATTATGCTCCACTGGATAAATTTTCTCTGGAAAATCTCCTGTAATTTCTGGTTTATACGTAATCAACTCTCCTTTTAAATCTTCCAAAGCCTGTGCATTCATCGCATCGGCTTTAGCATTGTGCGTCGTTAAAGTAATGTAACCTTTATTCGCCTTTAAATCAAAATCAGGTTTGACATATTGGTTTAAAACCTGAACATCTTCGGGAGTAATTTGGTTATTCCTCAAATTATTTAAAACCGAAATAAAACTGGTATCCGTCTGACGGAAAATTTTAGACAATTCGATATACAAAGGCGGACTTTGCTGAATAACATGCGAATGGAAAAAGAATTTTCCTTTGTAATAATTGCGTAAAGTACGCCATTCCTCATCCCGGATTACGGGTGGTAACTGCAATAAATCGCCAATAAACAAAACCTGAACACCGCCAAAAGGAGCGGCTTTTTTCCGAACGGTTTGCATCATATAGTCCATTGCATCCAGCAAATCGGCACGCAGCATACTCACCTCGTCAATAACCAGCAATTCCATATTTCGAATCACCGATTTTTTTACCCCATTCATCTTAAAATGCCTGCGCAAACTTTCCTTAGTTTCAAATTTCACCGTTTCAGAAAATTGCGATTCGGCTGTATGCGAAGGAATAAATCCGCTAAACGGCAATTGGAACATCGAATGAATCGTAACACCACCGGCATTTAAAGCAGCAATTCCTGTAGGTGCCACCACCACGGTATTCTTATGTGTGGTTTCAATTATTTCACGAAGCAAAGTAGTCTTACCAGTCCCCGCTTTTCCAGTCAAAAACACCGAACGTTGGGTTTGGTTGATAAACTGTAAAGTATATTTAGCGGCATCGGATAGGGTTTGCATTTATATAAAGATATAGGTATTTTCTTAAAAATAATTTTAATGCTAAAAGTAAATAAAAAATGCCTTCAATTCAAATTAGAAATGAAGGCATTTAATTATTTTATAGAAAAAATTATTTCTTTTCTTCCGCTTTAGTTTCTGATTTACCAGAAGCTTTATATTTATCATTCAAGGCTTTAATGATATCTTTAGTGATATCGTATTTATCTTCAGCATATAAAATAGAAGCAGCATCCCCAGTTCCGTAGATATAAGAATAACCTTTTTCTTTACCATAATCTTTGATAAATTTTTTAACTCCTTTAATAAGTGTATCCATTTCAGCACCACTTGCTTGTTGTAATTGTTGTGCTAATTGTTGTTGAGCATAACCCAATTGTTGCTCTCTTTTTTGCAATTCAGCTCCTTTTTTTTGAGCCCATTCCTGACCATTAGCCTGAGCCTGGCTTTGGAAATTAGCAGCTTCTTGCTTAAAACGATTAATTTCAGCCTCTAACTGTCTTCCTTTTTCCTCTGATTGCGCTTTATACTTTGCTTCAAGATCTTTTGCCTCTGTATATTCTTTCATTAATTCCGAAGTATCTACATAAGCTGTTTTAAATTCTTTAGCTTCTTTAACTTCTGCAGTTTTGTTACAAGCAACAACAGAAATAGAAATTGCTATAATTAACAATACTTTTTTACTCATATTATTGATATTTCTTTTTTGGAATTCGTGAATCGTTGATTTCATTTTGATTAAATTGTAATTGATGTGTTGATGTGTTGGAAGCAAAAATATAAAAAAATAGATAGTAACCTAAAAAACAGTGAAAAAATGGGAAAATTTTACGTTATTAGATTTTATTATAAATAAAACGAAAGCTATAATTTAAAGCTATAAAAAACGGATTAAATAGATTAAAAATAAAGCCAAAATAAAAAACAGACAATAAAGTTTACCACAAACACCGAAAAAACCTCTGAAAAGACCTTAAAATGAGTTTTAGTTGTTTTTTAAGACATAAATTAACGAAGAATACTCCGAATTCTTATTTGCTTTACAATTTGACTGCAATCCGATAAAAAAAGCTTTGATAAAATTCATTTTACCATTTTTGTACTTTTCCGAAAGTAAACTCACGTAAAAGGAATCAAATTTCATAGGAAGTACTTTTTCCAATTTCATATTTTCTTTTTGGAAAAGCATCTGAATCGCTTTTTTAGAAAAATGCCAAAAATGAATTGGCACATCAAAGGCAGCCCAAAATTTACCATAATGTTTTGCGTCGAAAGATTTAAAATTAGGAACAGCAATAATCAAAGTTCCTGTTGGTTTCAATAAGCGTTTTAATTCTTTAATCTGAAAATCCAAATCAGGCACATGCTCTAAAACATGCCACATGGTTATAACATCAAAAGAATGACTTTCTAACGCAATTGTGTTTTCTACAAATGAAATCCCTTTACTAATTGCAATACCTTTAGCTCGGTCGCTAGGTTCAATCCCTACAGTTTGCCAACCGTCATTTTTTGCTACAGTCAAAAAATCACCTGTCCCCGCTCCTATGTCCAGAATTTGACCTTTCGCTGATTGCTGCGAATTAATTAAATTCAATTTATTTTTCAGCGCAATTCCTTTTACAAAATGATAAGCTTTTTCAAATAAAGATCTTTTATTATCGGTGTGCGAAATATAATCTTCACTTTCGTAATACTTCCCTAAATTCTCTAAACTCGGTTGCGGATGTGTAATTAACATATCCAAATCTTCATCATGATACAATTCGAAAGTTTCCTTAGAAACAGAATGATCTTTTACGGTAAGAAAATGTTTTTTGTTTGAAATATCCATTTATTTAGTATTCAGTGGTCAGTTTTCAGTAGCAGTATAAATTGGTTACCGAAAATAAAATTTAAAAATTTAAATAACAATTAGAAAGTAAATAATATTTCGAAAATCAATTTTCTCAATAAAATCAATACTTCCGGGCGTAGTTTCACGTGGAACAAAAAAATATTCAGTGTTCATTTTTTAAATAAGCAAGCTAAACTGATTACTAAAAACTGAACACTAAATACTTCCTTTATCTTCCCATATAAATCAATAAAACCGAAATATCACTCGGAGAAACTCCGCTAATTCTTGAAGCTTGAGAAATCGTTACAGGACGAATCTTGTTTAATTTCTGTTTCGCTTCTATAGACATTGATTTGATTTTATTATAATCAAAATCGGCTGGAATTTTTACATCTTCCAATCGGGTTAATTTATCAGCATTATTTCTTTCTTTTTCAATATAACCTGAATATTTAACCTGAATTTCTGCCTGCTCTAAAATTTCCTGGTCTAAATTATTTTCGTTAACATAATTCTGCACTTTTTCAAATTTAATCATGTCTTCTAAATCAATCTGCGGACGGGAGAAAATCTTAAACATTTTATCTCCCTGAGAAATTGGCGCACTTCCCTTCGATTCTAAAATAGGATTTGTTTCCGCAATAGTAACAGAAGTTTCTTTGAAAAAAGCAACCATCTTTTCAGACTCATTCAGTTTTCGTTCCATTCGTCGCAAACGTGCTTCTGAAGCCAAACCTATTTCATATGACATTGGTGTCAATCTAAAATCGGCATTATCCTGACGCAATAAAGTTCTGTATTCGGCACGGGAAGTAAACATTCTGTATGGCTCTTCAGTTCCTTTTGTAATTAAGTCGTCAATTAAAACTCCAATATAAGCTTCATCTCTTTTTAAAATCAACGGCGCTTTTTCATGCACTTTTAAATGTGCATTAATTCCTGCCATCAATCCCTGAGAAGCGGCTTCTTCATAACCGGTGGTTCCGTTAATTTGTCCGGCAAAATATAAACCTTCAACTAGCTTCGTTTCCAAAGTATGCTTTAATTGTGTTGGCGGAAAATAATCGTATTCGATAGCATAGCCCGGTCTGAAGAATTTTACTTTTTCAAAACCAGCTACTGAACTCAACGCTTTAAATTGAATATCCTCAGGAAGCGAAGTTGAAAAACCGTTTACATAAACCTCACAGGTATTCCAACCTTCCGGTTCAACAAAAAGCTGATGTCTTTCTTTATCGGCAAAACGATTAATTTTATCTTCAATAGACGGACAATATCTTGGACCAAGACTTTTAATTCGACCATTAAACATTGGCGAACGATCAAAACCTTCTCTCAAAATATTATGAACTTCCAAAGAAGTATACGTCATATGACAAGATCTTTGATGCGTCAACGGAGTTGTCAAATCAGAATAAGAAAATTTATCCGGTTTAGCGTCACCCTTTTCTTCATTCATTTTAGAATAATCCAGCGAACGACCATCAACACGAGGAGGTGTTCCCGTTTTCATTCTCCCCGCTTCAAAACCGGCTTCAACTAAATCTTCGGTAATTCCGTGTGCAGCACTCTCACCTGCTCTACCCCCGCCGAATTGTTTTTCTCCAATATGAATCAATCCGTTCAGAAAAGTTCCATTTGTCAACACCACCGATTTGGAACGAATTTCAATTCCAAGTGAAGTTCGGATTCCTTTTACTTGACCATTTTCAATAATCAAACCTTTTACCATTTCCTGATAGAAATCAAGATTTGGAGTACCTTCCAACATCATTCTCCATTCTTCGGCAAAACGCATACGGTCACTTTGAACGCGTGGAGACCACATTGCAGGGCCTTTCGATTTGTTCAACATCTTAAATTGAATCGCAGTTCTATCAGATACAATTCCTGAGTAACCACCCAGCGCATCAATCTCACGAACAATTTGACCTTTTGCAATTCCACCCATAGCAGGATTACAAGACATCTGGGCAATATTCTGCAAACTCATAGTAACCAACAAAGTTTTGGAACCCAAATTTGCAGCAGCAGCAGCAGCTTCACAACCTGCATGCCCAGCACCCACAACAATTACATCATACTCTTCTAGAAACATTTTTTTCTTTGGTTTTAGATTTTGGTTTTAGATTATTTCCAGAACACCAATCTATTTTTTATTATACTTGTTCCACGTGGAACACCATTATATTTTTACTTTAAAAATTTGAAATTTATTTACTGTTCCACGTGGAACATAGCAATTTTTTCATCTTCTTTTAAACGCATTAAACGTTCATCTTCTTCTCCTTTGTCTTTATAACCGCAATAATGCAATACACCATGAACTAATACACGCTTTAATTCTTCTTCAAAAGAAACATTAAAATCATTTGCATTATCCATAACACGTTCTACAGAAACAAAAATATCTCCGTTTAATTCGTTACCAACAGTATAATCAAAACTAATGATATCAGTAAGTGTATCGTGGTTTAAGTATTCAATATTGATTTTATGAAGATAATCGTCATCACAAAAGATATAATTAATCTCACCTTCATTCTTTTTTTCAGATACAATTACAGCCGATAACCAAGCAGCTATTGCTTCTTCATTATCTAAATTAAAGTCGTTTTCGTAATTAAAGTTTATCATTTCGTTTTAAAATATTCTTGAACCTTGCGATTAAAATTGGAGCGCAAAGGTAATGATTGTCTGTTTAATATCTCAATGCTGTGTAAATATTCTAACAAAGAATTAGGTAAAGCTCGCGATTGATTAAGAAAATATTTGTTATTAGTTTCAGACTGTCTTCTGTTTTCTTCACCTTGTTGCTGAATAGCATTATTCAATTTTAATAATTCCTGTTTGATATTCATCACTTTTTGAAGCGTTTCATTCTTAAAACCTTTGTTTAATAATTGCTTTTCTAATTGCTTCATTTGTTCTAAAGCATTCTCTCCTTTATTACCTAAACCTTGTTTTTTCAATTCGCTGTCTAAAGCTTCACGGAGTTCTTTTTGTTGTTTATAAATTTCCATGATAGCTTTGGCATCTCCTTCACCTCCATCACCATCTTCATCTTTTCCGGAATTTTCTTTTCCTTCTTTCCCTTCTCCTGGTTTGATTCCTTTCTGAATTTTATCACCTAAACTTTGTTGTTTAGAAATGATATCCGGCAATTGCATTCCTTCGCCCTGTCCCGGTTTTGGTTTTCCCTGTCCCATAGAAGACAAAGACATTTGCATACTATTGAGCAATTCACTTAAAAAATCTCCCAACTTGTTTGCAGAAGCAACGGCATATTGTTGATGTGATACTCCTTTAGAAATTTCAGAATCAGATAATTTATCAATAGCTTTATCGATATTGTATTGTACATTTCCAACTTCTTTAGTAATTTCCTCCGTGAATTTAGGATTACGCAAAGACATAGCAAACAAACTATCATCAACATGTTTGAATTGAATACGTAGATCCTGTTGCAATTTTATATTCTTATTGAAAGCCGGCGAACTAGAATTTAACGATTTAAAACTCTTCATTACCGATTCCTGAGACAAAGAAAAAGCCAAAAGATTATCTAAAATCTGGCGTAACATTTTAACATCTTCTTCCATCTGTTCCATCTCTGCCCCATCCATTCCCTGATCCATTTTCTTAACCATAGACTTCATCTTCTTAGCAGCACTTTTTTGATTAGGTTTTGCTTTTGAAGTATTATTTTTTTGCAATTCTTCAGAAGCTTTCTTCAAATCCTCATCAATGCTTTTTTCAGTTTTATCATCTTTAGGAATATCTAAAGGTGAATTTAATTGTTTATTGTCTTTATCCAATTCATTCAAATCTTCCTGAATTTTATCAAAATCTTTATTTATTTCCTGTTGCTTAGCATTAGTATTTTCCTTTTCATTCTCCGAAAGTTTGTCTTGTTTATCAGATAATTTATCTAATTTATCAGCAATTTGTTCAGCCTTTTTCTGAACGTAATACTTCTTAGTCAACTCGACTAATTGCTGTAAATTTTTAACTTGGTTTTTACTCTTTTGCTTAAACTGATCTAATTTTTCAAGCAAATCTTCATTCTTCATTTTATCATTTAGAGATTTTAATTCCTCTAAAAGCTTTTTGTTTTTTTCTAATTCTTCGTTATTTTTTTCAATCCGTTTTTCTAATTCTTTTTTGAATTCATCTTTTGAAACAGCTTTAGATTCCTCTAAATTATTTTTCATTTTATCCATGAAATTAAGCATCATTTCATCCTGCTTTTTTTGCTGTTGGATAAAATCATTTACTTTTTGTTGGTCGTTGAATTCAAAATTTTCTTTTTCTTTTCCTGATTTCTGAATCTTATCCAATTGAGAAAATTGTTTATCCTGACTCTTTAATGATTTTTGCAAACCCTGAATATTATCATTTTGTTGTTTCAAAATTAAATCCTGTTTCTCCTGAGCAGTTACAATTCGATTAGAAAAAACAGAAGATTTTGAACTTTTAAAATGATGCAAAATATCATTATCAAAAACTTCAAAATAATAATCATAGGTTACACCTTTCATAACCGGAAGATTAGCAGGAAAAGAAAAAACGAATTGGTCAAAAACACCAGACTTAACAGCAATTGTTCCACGTTTGGCAGTAGCCGGTTTATTCGATTCATAATAGACCACCTGTAATTTAGATAAACCATAATCATCACCTATTTTTCCTAAAAGATAATTAGCAGCAAGCTTTAAACTATCCGGAGCCTGATTCACTGTAATCGTTGGGTACTGATCTTTAATAACTGTTAGCTGATAATTCAATTTTTCGAAGTTAGAAACCGCATTATTCGAAGTAATTATTTGATAATCTGTATTTTCTGAAACTTTTTTTGATAAAATAAAGCTATTTTCTGATTTAGAAAACGGAAAAATCATATCTGCATTAGAAAACACTACTTTTTGGGTTGCCTGTGTACTCATTTTCCAGGTTACCAAAGTCCCTTCCGGAATAATAGCATTACCAGTTCCTCTAATTATTTCAGCTTTTCTTTTCAAATGCGAAGGAAAATTCAATTGCATTTCGAAATTTAAAATCGAAGGAACAGCAACCACTTTTAATTCGTAATCTTCCGAAGAAACTGAATTTCCTTTGATATAAAACGAAAGATTTTGAGTTGGTTTTTCAATCTTAAACTCAAATTCACCAGGCTTTGTATTTTCCATAAAATAACTTTCATCATTAATAAAAATCATTGCATTTTCAGGAATCACTTTACCTTTCGTTTTAACTTTTACAATAAAATCTTTGTTTTGTTCCGTTTGTAAACTGGAATTCAAAAGCACAAATTCAAAAGGAGCCGGCGGTAAAAAAGAAACATTAAAATGCACTACCCTATTCAAACTTTGGGTAATTATCGAATTATTTCCAGAAAGATAAAACGATGCAAAAAGGAAAATTGGAATTAAAGCAAGCGGTAAATATTTTTTATTTGAATTAAAATTAATAGCTTTTGAAAAAGGAATCGGCTGCAAAGCATTTGCTTTTTGTTCAATCGAAGCCAAAAGCAATTCCGATTTTTCAGTAGCATTATCAGGATTTGAAAGCTGTATAAAATTAAGCAATTTATCTTTTACTTCTGAAAAGTGATTTCCAATTATTGTTGAAGCATTATTGTAATCAATTCCTTTTTGGAATTTAAACAATTTAAAAATTGGAAATAAAATAAAACGAAAAAGCAAAAAGACTTCTACTCCAACAAAAGTCCAAAACAAAATGGTTCTTCCCATTGGCTTTAGCCAAAGGAAATATTCTATAAAAAGCGTAAAAAGAAAATACAGCAAACCAAGACCAATAAAGAGAACTACGCCTCTTATCAATTCGTTTAAATAATACTTTCTAATAAAAGCTTCTAATTTTTGATATATGAAATTGGAACTATTCAAAGTTTTTTACTTTTTAATAACCCATAAAAGTAATAATTATAACATAATCAATGTCAAAAACAATTTCAATATCAAAACAAAAGAGAAATATTGAAAAACTTCTAACTTCTAACTTCTAACTTCTGACTTCTAATTATCTTTGTGTCAAAATTTATAAAAGATGTCAAACCCAATTCGTGTGCGTTTTGCACCAAGTCCAACGGGACCTTTGCATATTGGCGGAGTTCGTACTGCCCTGTTTAATTATTTATTTGCTAAAAAAAATGGTGGAACTTTCTACCTGAGAATTGAAGATACCGATCAAAATCGTTTTGTTCCGGGAGCAGAACAATACATCATGGAAGCTTTGGAATGGTTAGGAATTGCTCCTGATGAAACCATTGGTAAGAATGAAAAATTTGGCCCTTACCGTCAAAGCGAAAGAAAAGAATTATACAAGCAATATGCTGATCAATTAATCAATTCAGGTTGGGCTTATTACGCATTTGATACTCCCGAAGCTTTAGACGCTTACAGAAAATCAGAAGAAGAACAAGGAAAAACATTTATTTACAATCATACTAACAGAGAAAAACTGGATACTTCTTTAGTAATTTCGAAAGAAGAAACAGCTCAAAGAATTGCTAATGGAGAACATTATGTTATTCGTTTTAAAACTCCTGTTGACGAAATTTTACATTTAAAAGATATTATTCGTGGTCATGTAAAATTTGAAACCAATCTTTTGGACGATAAAGTTTTGTTTAAAAGTGACGGAATGCCAACGTATCATTTGGCTAATATTGTTGATGATCATTTAATGCAAACTACGCATGTAATTCGTGGTGAAGAATGGTTGCCATCAATGCCATTACACGTTTTATTGTATCATGCGTTTGGTTGGGCAGCTCCGGAATTTGCTCATTTGCCTTTGATTTTAAAACCGGTTGGAAACGGAAAATTATCAAAACGTGATGGCGATAAATTAGGTTTCCCTGTATTCCCTTTAGAATGGAAAACTGAAGAAGGTATTTCATCAGGATACAGAGAAAAAGGATTTTTCCCTGAAGCAGTTGTTAACTTCCTAGCTTTACTAGGCTGGAATGACGGAACAGATAAAGAATTATTTTCTTTAGAAGAATTAATGGAAGCTTTTGATTTAAACAGAGTTCATAAGGCTGGAGCCAAATTTGATCCAGAAAAAAATAAATGGTTCAACCACCAATATTTAGTTCATGCAAATGATGAAAAATTAGCGACAGATTTTGCTGTAATTTTAAAAGAAAAAGGCTTCACTCCTACTCTTGTATTAACAACAAAAATTGTTTCTTTAATTAAAGAACGTGCCAATTTTGTTTCTGAATTTTGGGATTTAAGTGATTTCTTTTTTGTAGCTCCAACTGCTTATGACGAAAAAGCAAAGAAAAACTGGAAGGAAGAAACACCGACTTTAATGCAGGAATTGATTTCAGTATTAGAAGAAATCACCGATTTTACTTCAGTAAATATTGAAACAATTGTAAAGGATTGGTTAACTAAAAACGAAATTGGAATGGGGAAAGTAATGCAGCCATTTAGACTAAGTTTAGTAGGAGCTTTAAAAGGTCCTCACCTATTTGACATTGTTGAAATCATCGGAAAAGATGAAACAATTTCAAGACTTCAAAAAGCAATTGAAACCATATAAAACTAAAAAAGTCCCAGTAATTTGGGACTTTTTTTATAAATAAATAATAACATTTCCGTTTAAAATTCCGGGATTTCCTTTAAAATGATAACCCAGGTTTTTAGAATTCAAATTCCCTAACATATTTGAAATTCCGTATTGATAAGAAACATTCAACCTAAAATGTTTGGCTCCTGCTGTAATTCCCGCAGTTGGATAAAAGTTAAATTTACCAATATCAACAATATCTTTAGCTTGTAAAGTAGTTCCTGAAATCACATTATTTTCTTTTCCTAACTCCACTTTAAACTTTCCATTTACCTGAACCAATGGACCAAATTCAACCGATAGACAATTTTCAATTAAAACATAACTTAATTGCAATGAAATTTGAGCCGAAGGTAATTTATAATTGACATCTTCTTTGCCAAAAACCAATTGGTCAGTAGCTACTGAAAAGTTATTTTCAGAAAACTGAATGGCATAAACCATATCCCAATCGTCATAAAAATTACCTCTCATCGATAATCCTGCATTCCATCCATTTCCGGCTTTTGTATCAAAATTATTTGTGTTTAAAGTAAATTGATTGATTCCCGCTGTAATCCCGATTCGGTTTGAATCCCGATAACCATATTGGGCAAAACCTAATGCTGAAACTAAAAGGAAATAAAAAGTTAACGTTAGCTTTTTCATAATGTGAGTTTTAACAAGCACAAACCTAAAGTTTTTTTGTAATTTAACAGATAATTTTTAACTAATTTATTTGCTATGAGTGTACCATTTCTTTTTTTGTTATTTATTGTATTATTTATTTTCCTATCCTCCTTCTTCACCGTTAAACAGCAAACAGCTATAATTATTGAACGTTTTGGAAGATTTCAAAGTATCAGACATTCTGGTTTACAACTAAAAATTCCACTGATTGATAGAATTGCAGGACGTGTGAATTTAAAAATTCAACAATTAGATGTTATTATTGAAACGAAAACTAAAGACAATGTTTTTGTAAAACTAAAAGTTTCTGTTCAATTTATGGTGGTTAAAGAAACCGTTTATGATGCTTTCTATAAATTAGAATTTCCACACGATCAAATTACTTCTTATGTATTTGATGTGGTTAGAGCTGAAGTTCCAAAATTAAAATTAGATGATGTTTTTGAACGAAAAGACGATATTGCTGTTGCTGTAAAAAGAGAATTAAATGAGGCCATGACTACTTATGGTTATACTATTATCAATACTCTGGTAACTGATATAGATCCGGATATTCAGGTAAAAAATGCCATGAACCGAATTAATGCTGCCGACAGGGAAAAAACAGTAGCCGAATATGAAGCGGAAGCATCCAGAATCAGAATTGTTGCTAAAGCAAAAGCTGAAGCTGAAAGTAAAAGACTTCAAGGACAAGGTATAGCTGATCAACGACGTGAAATTGCCCGTGGATTAGTAGAAAGTGTAGATGTTTTAAACGGAGTTGGAATCAATTCACAGGAAGCTTCTGCTTTGATTGTAGTTACGCAACATTATGATACTTTACAAGCTATTGGAGCTGATACTAATTCTAATTTAATTTTACTTCCAAATTCACCACAGGCAGGTAGTGATATGCTAAACAACATGGTAGCCAGTTTTACCGCCAGTAATTTAGTAGGTGAATCGATGAAGAAAAATATGAAAATAAAACCTAAAGAGGATAAAAAGAAATCCGAAGAACCTGAAAAACCATCAGAAGAAACAGATGAAGTATAAATACAAAAAAAGAGGCCTAATCGCCTCTTTTTTTATGTCTGAACCATTTTATTATAATTGGTATTAAAATCCTTAAAATAGTAGCGTATGAGCTAAAAAAAGTGCTTTTAACGCTATCAAAAACATTAGTGGTAATATTTAATAATGAAAAGCTTTCTTTAGTATTTTGAATGCTTAAAACTAACTTTTGATAGCTGATTTCTTTTTCAACTTTTAAAATTTCAAGTTCCCTATCAATTTGAGCATAAGAAGAATATTTTTTTGTTTGCATAATAATTAGTCATTAAAAAAAATTTCTGAAAATTTCTCTAAAATAGGTCCTTCTACAATTTTATCTTTTACTAAAAATAATAAAGCTGTTATTACAACGTAAATTAAACCAACACTAAGAAAACCAAATGTGTAACTTCCAAAATAATTACTTAAAGCAAATGCTAATCCTACAGAACAAAATAATAAAACCATACAAATACATAGCAAAATTAAGGTGAACTTAAAAATCATAGTAGTTGATTTCATAGCCATCTTAAACGCTAACAATTTATAGTAAGAAAGATTCTTTTCTACATATTCCTTCGTTTGATTTTGAATATTTTCTGAATGTTCTTTTAAATCTTCAAAAGCCATATTTGTTTGAATTCAGTTATAAATTATTTTTTTGAAGTTTAGCATTTTTTTCTTTTAAGTCAGCCAGTTTTTTTTCTAAAAAAGTAATTACATCTTCTGTTTTATGACTCATATTAGAAAGTAAATTTTCATAAGTATCTTCTAAATCTACTTTAGCATTCGCAAATTTCGATTTCATGTCTTTTTGAAGATCCTTACATCCGTCTTTAATCTTCTTTCTTGTATTATCTCCTTTATCCGGAGCAAACAAAATTCCAAGTGCGGCTCCTATTGCTACGCCACCTACTACTGCCAGTAACGTATTTCCAACTTTATTTGACATAATTTCCTTATTTTAAGTTTATTATAAAGATACTAATAAATTTAAAAAAATTCTTTAAAGAATTACTATAAAAAAGTTCTAATATTTTTCATTCAAAAAGGAATCTCAAATATTCGAACTCATAATAAATTTAAAAATAAAATATTAATATCTATAAGCTATAGCTTCATAAGTACCGTTTTTATTAATTAAACATAATTCGAAGTCTAAAAAATACTAAAAACGTATATAAAGACGTGTAATAAACGAAAAATAAACAAATGAGTATTTTATTAAATCATTTTAAAAAATGGCTTAGAATTCAAATATAAAAGTCGTTTTTAATTATAAAATTCTATAATTTTAAAAATAAAAATAGATTTTTATAATAATAAAAAAAAGCGCTAATTAAAGCGCTTTTGATAGTTATAATTTATCTAAAAATTGTTCTATAAATTCTTTCTCTCTTTCGGTAGAACTTTTAGGAGGATTAGCTTCTAATTTTAGAATTTCATCTTTAAATGAATTAACAAAATCAAAATCATATTCTAAATGATATAAATTTAAAACCGCCCTCGAACGAACAAAAGTCGATTCGCTTCTAAGTGACATCAAATACAATTTAGAAAGATCTTCTTTATCATAATCGGAAGATTTTAAAGGAGCATATTTCAAAATTAAATTGGCAAACAACAATGAACTTTTGTTATTATTAATGTTCTTTTTGAATGAATTTTGCAATAAACTATAATTAGAAATTCCGGCTAAGGTCTCCCCTATTGCTTGTCTAATTGCAATACGCTCTTCACGTGTTTCAACTTTAAAATATTTATTGATTTCTTTTAAAGAATTATTGATACTATTGCTGTCTTTTTTTCCTTTTTCTTCCCAGGCATCTTTTAATCCAACAGTCTTGTTAAATACTAATTTAGAATCAGTTGCATCTTTATCAACATTAAAATAACCCAAACGTTGAAATTGGAAATTATCACCAATTTTAGCCGAAACTAAACTTGGCTCAACAAATCCTTTTACAATTTCTAATGAATTAGTATTGATAAAATCAAGGAAATTTTTTTCTTTATGACTATCTGGTGCTTCATCAATAAACAATCTATCATACAAACGAACTTCGGCTTCTACTGCATGTTTAATAGAAACCCAGTGTAAAGTTCCTGCTACTTTACGTTTAGAAGCTTCTGTTCCACTTCCGCTTAACGAATCCGTATCATAAGTTACATGAATTTCGGTAATATTTCCATCTGCATCTTTTACAACACTTTCACCTTTAATAATATAAGCATTTTTAAGACGAACTTCATTTCCAATACTCAAACGGAAAAATTTAGCCGGAGCAACTTCTAAAAAGTCTTCTCTTTCTATGTATAATTCTTTAGAAAAAGGTACTTTTCTATAACCTGCTGTTTCATCTTCCTGGTTATTTTCGGCATCTAAAAGTTCTTCTTTTCCTTCAGGATAATTAGTAATAATCACTTTTACAGGATCTAAAACTGCCATAACACGAGGCGCAGTTTTATTCAAATCATCTCTTAAACAAAATTCTAATAAAGAGAAATCTATAATATTTTCACGCTTGGCAACACCAATATTTTCACAGAATTTTCGAATTGAAGCTGCTGTATAACCCCTTCTTCTTAATCCAGAAATAGTAGGCATTCTAGGATCATCCCATCCATTTACATGATTTTCCTGAACTAATTGCAAAAGCTTTCTTTTACTCATTACCGTGTAATTCAAGTTCAAACGAGCAAATTCATATTGATGTGGTCTTACCTTATTTTCATCATAAATTTGGTCTAAAAACCAGTTATACAACTCTCTGTGCATTACAAATTCCAGTGTACAAATAGAATGCGAAATTTGCTCTAAATAATCACTTTCTCCATGTGTATAATCATACATTGGATAAATACACCAGTCATCGCCCGTTCTATGATGTTCTTTGTGTAAAACACGATACATAATAGGATCACGCATTAACATATTTGAAGAAGACATATCAATTTTAGCACGTAAAATATGTGTTCCTTCTTCAAATTCTCCGTTTTTCATTCCTTCGAATAAAGTCAAATTTTCTTCAACTGAACGATTTCTATACGGGCTATCAACTCCTGGCTGACTAGGAGTTCCTTTTTGTTCCGCCATAGCTTCAGAAGTCTGGCTATCTACATAAGCTTTTCCATTATTAATCAATAAAATAGCCCAATCATAAAGCTGTTGAAAATAATCAGAAGCATATAATTCTTTATCCCATTGAAAACCTAACCATTGCAAATCTTCTTTAATTGCATCTACATATTCCTGCTCTTCTTTAGCCGGATTGGTATCATCAAAACGAAGATTTACAGGCGCATTATATTTCAATCCTAAACCAAAATTTAGACAAATGGATTTGGCATGTCCGATGTGTAAATAACCGTTAGGCTCTGGTGGAAAACGAAATCTTAATTTATTTTGTGGAAAACCATTTGCTAAGTTTTCTTCGATAATTTGTTCTATAAAATGCAGTGATTTTTCTTCGGTAGCCATTATTTTGTTTTATTTTAGCAAATATAAAAAAAGCTAATTTAAAATGGTTTAAAGTTTAGAGTTTAAAAGCTAATCATGTTCACTTTTAATACTCTAAACACTGAACTTTAGATAAAAAATATGGAAATTATTAAATTAAAAAATATCCGCACTTTTTCCTACCACGGATGTTTAGTCGAAGAAGGAAAAATAGGTTCGGAATACACTGTTAACTTAGAAATTAAAGCCAATTTACAGCAATCTACTCAATCAGATAACTTAGCAGATACAGTTGATTATGTTCATTTAAACCGGATTGTTGTTGAAGAAATGGCTATTCGTTCCCAATTATTAGAACATGTTGCTAAAAGGATTAATACAAGAGTTTTAGCTGAACTTCCTATGGTAATGAAAACCATTGTTGAAGTTTCTAAAATTAATCCTCCTATTGGTGGTGATGTTGAATCAGTTACACTAATATTAGAAGAAACAAGAAATTAAAATCAAAAGTTTTAGAGTAAAACTTTTAAACTTTGAAGATTTTAATTACTTTTGCAGTCCATTAATACAATGGCGTCGTGGCCGAGCGGCTAGGCTGGGCTCTGCAAAAGCTCCTACTCCGGTTCGAATCCGGACGATGCCTCAAGAACCTCTAAAGTAATTTAGAGGTTTTTTTTATGTCTAATTTTTAAGAAAAATTAAATAAAGCATAGGTTCGAATCCAAACGATGTTATCAAAAACCTTTAAAGTAATTTAGAGTTTTTTATGTCTAATTTTTAAGAAAATTAAGTAAAGTTAGGTTCGAATCCGTCCCAATAGCTATCGGGAGATCCCTCAAGAACCTTCAAAGCAATTTGGAATTTTTTTTATGTCTAATTTTTAGAAAAAAAAAATTATAAACATAAAAAAAACCGCTCAATCAGAACGGTTTCATTATCAATTTTTATTATTGTTTTTCAATATTTTGAAAAGCTTTTTTAACCATTTCCTTTTCTTTTGGAAACCAACCCTGTGACATTAAAACAATTCCAAAAATCATCAAAACAATACTGATTCCTTTTTTAATTCTGAGAATATTTCCAGGAGTCATTTTAGATTGTAATTGTTTAGCTAATAGTATTTTAATGCAATCAACTAATAAATAAGTAATAATTACTGTAGTAAAAAAAGTCATCATTCTGGATGTTTGCATATCTAATTTTGGTCCTACAGAAATAATTACAGCTAGCCAAAAACCTAAAACACCAATATTAATGATATTCAAAAAAAGACCTTTTATAAACAAACCTAAATAGTCTTTTTTAATAATTTCATTATCTATTTTTTTTGTATTAATTCGTTTTTCTTTGTGTAAACCGATATACGAAATAACTCCATAAGCCAACATTAAAATACCTCCAAAAATAAAAAGAGCCGGCTTATCTTTTAAACTTTGAATCAATCTGAAACTCCCCAAATATGCTATTGCAATAAAAATAATATCACCTGAAACTACTCCTAAATCAAAAACAAGGGCAGCTCTAAATCCTTTTACTATACTGGTTTCAAGCAAAATAAAAAAAACAGGGCCAATCATAAAACTCAGGAAAACTCCCCAAGGAATACCCGATAAAATATCGTTAATCATTAATTTTAGAATTTTATCGAATAAAAATACATCTTTTTTATTCTTTTTCTTCGATTTTTCCTCCTAAAATTGTTTGTTGATTAATTTGTTTTGGTTTTCCGTAGATAGAAACTGTCCCTCCTGCTTTTACTTTTGCATCCACTAATGTACTGGCATTAATTTCGGCATTTCCTCCCGCTGAGAGATTTATAGTAGTTTGTGAAGTATGTAAATTTCTTGATTTTAAAACACCTCCAGACATAATAACTACATCCTGATTCAAAGCTTCACCACTCAATTCGATGATACTTCCGGTAACTGCTTTTACATTTACTTTTTGAGCATCTACTTTTAGATTTATTTTAGCTCCTTCTTTAGCACTTAAATCAAAAATAGTTTGTTTAAAAACAGCATCACTGGAAACTGATGAACCTTCATTAGCCGAAATTTCATCAATATTTTTGTAATATAATTTGATTGAAATAGCGTCTCCTGATAATAATTTAGGGAAAGGCATTCTTAATTTTAATTCGCCGTTATTATTAACCACTTCTACTTCTTTTTCTCTTGTTCCGCTTATAACTACCTTGTTTTCAGTTGAAGCTATTAGTTTAACTGTGAGTTTGTCAAATACTTTTACGGCATTAAAATCGCCTAATTTTTTGGTTACTTGTGCAAATGTTGCTTGTGATACTACTGCAATTGCTACTAAAAATACTTTTTTCATTTTCATTAATTTACTGTTTCTTCTGATCTTCTTAAAAAATTAAAATCCAATTGTTTTTTTACTAAATCGGCATTTTTAACTTTAACGTAAATTTCGTCTCCTAATTGTAATAATTTATTTGAAGTTGCTCCAACCAAGGCATATTGTTTCTCATCGAAAGTATAATAATCTTCTTTGATATCTCTGGTTCTGATCATTCCTTCGCATTTATTTTCGATAATTTCAACATAAATTCCCCACTCAGTCACACCCGAAATAACACCTAAAAATTCCTGATCCTGATGATCTTGCATGTATTTTACCTGCATGTATTTAATAGAATCTCTTTCGGCATTAGTTGCTAAACCTTCCATAGTAGAACAATGCAAACATTTAGTTTCAAACAATTCTTCATCAGCCGATTTTCCACCGTCTAAATAATACTGCAACAAACGATGCACCATAACGTCAGGATATCGACGAATAGGCGA
>Ga0308158_10000727_pt1 | contig 45177 bp, 39 predicted proteins | sample PhyBR2_FD_201038 | JGI IMG/M metagenome (GOLD analysis project Ga0308158, IMG submission 201038) | Phyllosphere microbial communities from UC Gill Tract Community Farm, Albany, California, United States - DLSLB.R2 | ecosystem: Host-associated > Plants > Phyllosphere > Unclassified | place: USA... | reverse complement strand
CCCGGCTTAGCAGCAACCGTCCCCACGGTATGCCAGCGAGCCTCGTTTGTACCACACCGTTTGGATTATGGCTCATCGACGTGAAGCTGCCCCACGTGCATAATCTCCGGTGCTTTTAACGTATACCTCTCAGAGACCAGTGTGCTGCCAGTGCTTTATGTATGCTTCGACAACGTAAAAAGGACTGAACCAATAAGCACCACGTATATCAGACTGCGCAGCATTAGCGGAATCATCGCAAATCTAGAATCAAACAAAACGCATTCGCCGAATATTTCGCAATTACTGCATCACTTATCCAATCACCCTAATTAAACTACAAGGCGCATTTCTTGTCTGGCAGTCCGGCCACCCGGTCCCACTGCCATGCGCTCACTGTCTCGCCGCGTGGAAGATAGTTGATCGCAAAGATCTTCCCGTCCCTGCGAACTTTCAACATCAGACGTTCGGTTTGGTCGCCCTGAATTCGATCCTGGGGCACGGGATCAACAATGTCATCGCCGTTCCGTAGTCCTGCCGCAGCTGCGGCTGAACCGCCAACCAAACCCCGAACCGTGCGCTTCGGCTCCGCCAGTACGGCGGTATCGAACCCAAGCTCATAGCGTCGAAGTGGCTTGCTGATCCGGCGGAAACACGGACCAAACGCGCCGGAAGATGGTAGCGGCATGCGTCCGGCGAGAAACGCCCGGAAGTCGGCGACGGCCCCGGCTCCTATTTCGCGCGCCAGGATTGCTTCCCAGTCTGCGTAGCGCACGGCTTTACCAGCGGCCTGAAGAGCCAGCATCGCGAACATAGCATCGTCCATCGACCGCTTGCCACCCGACCGCAACCGGATCGCTTCGTCGACGGTCGCGAAATAAAACATCCCGCGGTCATAAGGAAGCGTCCGGATCCGCGTGTCTGCCCAGAACCGTGTCGGTATGACGGAGTTCGGCACTGTCGCCATGACATTCGTGTAGTAGCGGCCTGCGTAATAGTTGAGGTCGTCCAGAAACGCGGAAGGCGTGATCATGCCGTATCGGAGCGGCAAACGTCGTTGATAAAACGTCGCCAGGCCTTCGGTGAACCATGCCGATGCGAGGCCATCAGGATCGGTGATGCGCGGCTGGAATGTGTGGAACATCTCGTGCGCCAGCGTCATCCGCAGCTTCGCAACATCGCTTCCTGCCCCACTTCCGAACGTGACGACAAAAGACTGGTGCATGGCGACACCGCCGCCCGCATTGATAGGGTTGTACCGAAGAAAAACACCGTACGGGGGCGGCGTTGCCTGCCTGAAAAGCCGGGAATAGTCTTTGTATAACGTGCCGGCCCACGCCATCAGCGGCTCCGCGTCGAAGGCGGGCTTTCCCTGCCATGCCGAGAAGAAACCAGTGCTAGGCGTCGGCTGAGGCCAGGTTGCAACGCGGCCCGCCATGAAGAAACTGGATGTCAGCTCTGCGGCGGTCATCGGCCCAGCGTCGACATGTCCGTTGCCCAACGAACTGATACCGCTGCTGCCAGATGGCAGCCGCGACAAATCCCAATCAACGGTCGTGCGATAGTGGTCGTCACCTGGCGGCATCAGCAAAAACACGCTGCCTGCTCCGGAGGCGCCGTAACCGTCATTCGTGAGGGCTACGGGCGGTGCGGGACCTCGGGGCGGAAGAGTCGCGTTGGCGGGCACTATGTATCGGACGACGACAGGCCCGGAAGTTTGGCGGTTTACCGCCCAGATCCGTGTTGGTCCGCCGCTATCTGCATCTCCCGTGCCCGGTGCAGTCCTTGTTTGTGCAGTGAGATCCAGGGCGCCGAGCGCATCTGCGGCAACCAGCCCGGTCAAGGTGGTCGCTACGCTGTCGACATTGCTCTCAACCAACGGCAACTGAACGAGCGTCTCTCCAACTCCTTTGGACAAGCCTCCGAAATTGAGTGTGATTGCAAAGGTTTCTATCTGCCCCTCGCTGTTGGCCGTGGGGGCAAGCGTGAGAGCGATAGACCGATCCTCCGCTGGGTTCGCATCCAGAGCCGTACCCTGAACCAACATCCCTAGGACCAGCGTTCGCCATTTCAAACGATTGGCGCGCAGCCACATCTCGCTGACTAGCAACCGGACATACCGTGATCGGATCGGAATGATGTCGAATTTCATCAGCAATCCATCGCACGCGTCTCAGGCAGCGGCAACAATCGTGCCTTCAGTGTAGCCGTCTAGGAAGGACCAGGCCGCAGGATCCACCGCGTCGCGAAAGCCTTGTCAGCTAAGACGTCAGGCGGCGCTTATTGAAGACAAACTGACGACCGGCGTAGAGCATATGTCGCTGCAGCTGCACCGGAGCCGTATTGTGTCGTTGATCGATCGAAGAACAGTGTTGGGGTCCCTTGGGCTCAGCCTCATTCCCCGCGGCGTCGCCTACGCTGCTAATCCCGCCCTGCCCGGCTGGTACGCCGATCCCGAAATTCGCATTTTCGGCGATCGATACTGGATCTATCCGACCTATTCGGCCGACGGGCCCGTCCCCGCCGCACCCAGCCGCTTCACGCCCTGGCAGGCCCATGAGCGCGCCTCGCCGAAGATCTGGAGCCCGTTTCTGAAACAGACGTTTCTAGACGCCTTCTCGTCGCCGGATCTGGTTTCCTGGACCCGTCATCCGCGCGTGCTCGACGTCAGGGACGTGAGTTGGGCCGCCTATGCGATGTGGGCGCCGTCAGCGATCGAGCAGGATGGTCGATACTTCCTGTTCTTCGGCGCGAACGACATCAAGACCGACCGGCAGCGCGGCGGGATCGGCGTGGCGGTTAGCGATCGCCCCGAAGGCCCGTTCCGCGACGCCATCGGCAAGCCGCTGATCGGCAACATCGTCAACGGTGCGCAGCCGATCGACCAGATGGCGTTCCGCGACGACGACGGCACCTGCTATCTGTATTATGGCGGCTGGAAACACTGCAACATCGTCCGCCTGTCGCGCGACCTGACCAGCCTTGCGCCGTTCGCGGATGGGAAGACCTACAAGGCGATCACGCCCTCGCCCGACTATGTCGAAGGGCCGTTCATGCTGAAGCGGCGCGGCATCTATTACCTGATGTGGTCGGAAGGGGAATGGACCGGACCGCTCTACAGCGTGGCCTATGCCACGGGCCCCAGCCCGCTCGGGCCGTTCACGCCGCGCGGCAGGATCCTCGAACAGGATGCCCGTGTCGCCCGCGGCGCCGGCCACCATTCCGCGATCTGCATCCCGGGGACGGACGACTGGTATATCGTCTATCACCGTCGCCCCCTCAGCGAAACGGACGGTAATCATCGCCAGGTCGCGATCGAGCAGATGCACTTCCGGAAGGACGGCAGTATCGCCCCGGTCGTGCTGACCGACGTCGGCGTTGCTCCGCGACGGCTACCGATAGGAGCCAGACCTTTGTCGGGCGCTTAGCGGGCGTTCGCCTGCATACCGGTAGGGCGTTCGCGTCGCCATCCTTGCCCTCAAACGGGATCGCTGTCAGTGTTCCGCGGGCGGAGTTCGAAGACGAGCAGCGTCGATGTCGCCGTGGCGCACAGTTGGCCCTTCTCGTTGATGAGCGTGGCCTCCGAAAACGCCGCGCGACCACCCATCGACACCAGGCGTCCGACCGCCCTGATCTTCCCGCTGGATTCCTTCAGCGCGCGCAGGAACGACACCTTCAACTCCAGCGTCGTATAGCCGAACCCCGGTTTCAGCCCGGTATGCGCGGCGATGCCGCACGCGCTGTCGAGGATCGCCGAGATATAGCCGCCGTGCACCGTGCCCATCGGATTGTACGACGTGCCGTCCGGTATGGCCTCGAAGACCGCGTGCCCGTATTCGACCTCGATCAGCGATATGCCCAGCTTCTCGCCGAGCGGGGGCTGCCGTCCGGTAGCCAGCATCGCCTGCACCTGCGCAAGCCCGTCGGGTTTGATCGGGACATCAGTCGTCATGGGTCGCTCTCACAGTTTGGCCATCGATACGGTAGCGGGACTAGCGGGATCCCATCCGCCGCCAAGCGCCCGGAACGACGCGACGGCACCACGACTGGCGGCTGCGCGTGCCTGGATCACCCCGTCCCGCGTTTCGAGCAGGCGCCGGTCCGCATCCAGAACCTCGATCAGGCTAGCGACTCCGCCCCTATAGGCCGCGAACGAGGCATCCCGGGCGCGGCTCAACGACGTCTCGCCCTGGCTCAGCATGGTGGACCGCGCTTCCTGTTGAACCAACGTCGAGAAGGCATCCTCGACATCCTGCGATGCGCGCAGGACGGCCAGACGATAGGCGCCAAGCGCTTCCGCGTTTCGTCCTCTGGCGCTCTTCACCTCGGCATCGACGCGGCCGAAGTCGAACAGGCGCCAGCGTAGGCCCAGCACGCCGTTCGCCTGTGTCGCATTGCCACCAAACAGGCCGCCAGCTGCCGTCGTCGCGGTGCCGAGCAGACCGCTCAGCGAGAATTTTGGGTAATATTCCGACATCGCGACGCCGATCCGTGCGTTCGACGCCGCCAGCGTTCGCTCGGCTGCGATGATGTCGGGACGACGGCGCAACAGGCTGGCGGGGCCACCCGCGGTCGCAATCGCCGGAGGAGACGGGATCGCGGTCACGACCAGGAATTCGGAGCGGGTAGCGCCCGGCTGGACCCCGATGAGAATGTCGAGCGCGGTCAGCGCCATGTCGAGCTGGTTCTGGATCGCCGGGACCGAGGCGCGAACCTGCGCCAGCGCACCTTCCGCCTGTCGAAGTTGCAGTTCGGCCGCCACGCCCTTGCGGTATTGCAGCGCGATCAGGTCGACGAGACGCGCCTGCGTATCGGCCTGCGCTCGGGCAACGCCGAGCCGCGCCTGCAAGGCCCGGATCGCGATGTACGTGTCCGCCGTCTGCGCCGCGACCGCAAGACGCACGGCCACTGCAGCGGCAGCGGACGCCTGCCAATCGGCCCGCGCCGCATCGCGCGCGGCATCACGCCCGCCGAAGACGTCAAGTTCCCAGCTAGCGCCCACGTTAACCTCGTAGGTTTCGGTCGCACGCTCGAACTGGGGAAACGCGCTGCCGATCCGTCCGATCGGTGTCTCCAGCGACTGATAGATCTCGCCCCCCTGCCCGCTGACCTGACCGGACGGAAGCAGGGCTGCGTTGGCGGTCTTCAGCGCGGCACGCGCCTGCGCCACGCGCGCACCGGCCTGTTGCAGGTCGAGATTCTGGGCCAGCGCGCGCTCGACGAAACTGGTGAGCAACGGATCGTGAAACCCGCGCCACCAGTCGACGAGATCGGCTTGTCCTGCATCCGCCGACCTCGTGTCGACGGCGCTGGCGCCGACAAAGGCGGCCGGTGCGAACGACGCCGGCACCGCGTAGCGCGGCGCGGTCGTGCAGCCACTCACCAACAGCAGCGTCGTGGCCAGGGTAGCAGCGGAGCGGAAATGGCGCATGATCGACCTTCGATGACTCAGGCTGTGACCAATGATGTATATAGTCATCGTTTGTCAACGGGGTGATGTCCGCCTATGACGCGGCAATGACTGACCCCGCTCCCCAATCCTCCCCGACGCGTGGCCCTGCCGAACATGCGGTCCGCGATCAGATCGTCGAAGCCGCAAACGACTGTTTCGCCCATTACGGATACAGCAAGACGACCGTCGCCGACCTTGCGCGCGAGATCGGGTTCTCCAAGGCTTATATCTACCGGTTCTTCGAATCGAAGCAGGCGATCGGCGAGGCGATCTGCGGCGCGCGCCTCGAACAGATCTTGACCGAAGCGCGCAACGCCGTCGACGCGGGCGGCAGCGCAACCGACCGGTTTCGCCGCATGTTCAGGAGCGTAAACACGCTGAGCGTCGCGCTGTTTTTCGAGGATCGCAAGATTTACGAGATCGCAGCCCTAGCCGCGTCGGAGCGCTGGGGATCAGCGCAGGCCTACACCCGATCGCTTCAGGACATGATCCAAGAGATCGTCAGACAGGGCCGGGAAAACGGCGAGTTCGAGCGCAAGACACCGCTCGATGAGACGGTCCGCTCGATCTATTACGCAATGACGCCGTTCATCGATCCGCTGCATCTGGAGCGTAATCTCGATCTGCTTCCCGATGCGCAGAACGAGGTCACCGGGCTCATCCTGCGAAGCCTCGCGCCGTAGATTTCGAACCATGACCAGTTGACAATATGGTCATAAGGAAACATTCGGGTCCCGCTTCTGTGGAGGATCCGTGTGTCGAACCGACTGTATATCGCCTTGGCCGTGCCGGTGCTGGCGTCCGCGACGTTGACGGCATGCCATCGCGCGGAGCCCGATCCGCGCACACGACCGCCGCTGGTCCGAATCACCACGCCGGTCGCCGCCAACGCGGCAACGCGCGAGTTTACCGGGGTCGTCGCGGCGCGCATCCAGAGCGACCTGGGCTTTCGCGTGGGCGGCAAGGTCACGCAGCGATTGGTCGACACCGGCCAGATCGTGCGTCGTGGCCAGCCACTGATGCGGATCGACGGAACCGACCTGTCGCTGGCGACCCGCGCTTCGCAGGGAACGGTCGATGCAGCACGCGCCCACGCGGAGCAGACCGGCGCGGACGAGAAACGATATCGTGACCTGGTCGGCGCGGGCGCCGTCTCCGCGTCGGCCTATGATCAGGCGAAGGCCGCGGCAGATGCGGCGCGCGCGCAACTGAGCGCTGCGCAAGCGCAGGCTCGCGTCGCGCGCAACGAAACCAATTACACCGTCCTGCTCGCGGATGCCGACGGGACCGTGGTCGAGACGCTGGCCGAGCCGGGGCAGGTCGTTGCCGCGGGACAGATCGTCGTCCGTGTCGCGCGGTCGGGACCGCGCGAGGCGCTGGTGCAATTGCCGGAAACGCTGCGACCGCGCCTGGGCTCGACCGCACGTGCCCGTACTTTCGACGGTGCCACCGGGAGCGCAACGCTGCGGCAGCTGGCCGATTCCGCCAACGCGGCGTCGCGGACGTTCGAGGCCCGGTATGTCCTCGCCGAGGCGACCGCGCGTGCGCCGCTCGGCTCGACCGTGACCGTCACCCTGTCAGATCCCGGCGACGCGGTCGCGACCGAAGTACCGCTCGGCGCACTCCGCGATACCGGCCACGGGGCCGGTGTATGGATCGTCGGCGCCGGCGCGCAGCCAAGGATCATCTGGCGCCCGGTAAAGGTGGCTGCGATCGGGGAGGAAACCGCCACCGTGACCTCGGGGCTGAAGTCGGGTGACCGCTTCGTCGCGATGGGTGCGCATATGCTGCACCAGGGCCAGATCGTCCGGGTTGCCGCACGATGAGTGGTGACGAGCAAAAGGCACCCGACCGCTTTAACCTGTCGGCGCTCGCGGTTCGCGAACGATCGGTCACGCTGTTCTTCCTGATCGCGATCATCATCGCCGGGGTTGTCGCCTTCACCAGACTGGGGCGCGCGGAAGATCCGAGCTTCACGATCAAGGTGATGACGGTCGTCACCGCCTGGCCCGGCGCAACGGCGCAGGAGATGCAGGACCAGGTCGCCGAGCCGCTCGAGAAGCGCCTGCAGGAACTACGCTGGTACGATCGCAGCGAGACGTTCACGCGGCCCGGCCTCGCCTTCACCACGTTGACGCTGCGCGATACGACTCCTCCCAAGCACGTGCCGGACCAGTTCTATCAGGCGCGCAAGAAGATGGGCGACGAGGCGCCGAGCCTTCCGCGCGGCGTGGTCGGGCCGTTCGTCAACGACGAATATGGCGACGTCACCTTCGCGCTCTACGCTTTGAAGGCGAAGGGCGAGCCGCAACGCTCGCTCGCTCGCGAGGCGGAGACGCTGCGTCAGCGGCTGCTGCATGTGCCCGGCGTCAACAAGATCAACATCGTCGGCGAGCGACCTGAACGCATCTACGTCGCATTCGCCGAGGAGCGACTGGCGACGCTGGGCGTCTCACCCCGCGACATCTTCGCCGCGCTTTCGAGGCAGAACCTCATCACGCCCGCGGGCTCGATCGAGACCAAGGGGCAGCAGGTCGTGGTCCGCCTCGACGGCGCGTTCGACGACCTGTCGAAGATCCGCGACCTGCCTATCGTAGCGAACGGCAACACGCTGCGGCTGTCCGAGATCGCCAAGGTCGAGCGCGGCTACGAGGATCCCGCGACCTTCCTCATACGCAGCCAGGGCGAACCCGCTCTGCTGCTCGGCGTCATCATGCGCGAGGGATGGAACGGGCTCGACCTCGGCAAGGCATTGAACGCCGAGGTCGCGAAGATCGGCGACGAACTGCCGCTCGGCATGAGCCTCACCCGCGTCACCGACCAGTCGGTCAACATCACCGACGCGGTCGACCAGTTCATGCACACCTTCCTCGAGGCACTCGCGATCGTGATGATCGTCAGCCTCGTCAGCCTCGGCTGGCGCGTGGGCATCGTCGTCGCCGCCGCCGTACCGCTGACGCTGGCGGTCGTGCTCGTCATCATGTGGGCGACCGGCCGCGTGCTAGACCGGATCACGCTCGGCGCGCTCATCCTCGCGCTCGGCCTGCTGGTCGACGACGCGATCATCGCGATCGAGATGATGGTGGTGAAGATGGAGGAGGGATACGACCGCATCCGCGCGTCGGCCTATGCCTGGAGCCATACCGCGGCGCCGATGCTGGCCGGCACGCTAGTGACCGTAATCGGGCTGATGCCGGTCGGCTTCGCGCAGTCGACCGCGGGCGAATATGCCGGCAACATCTTCTGGGTGGTCGGCTTTGCGCTGATCGCATCGTGGTTCGTCGCGGTGATCTTCACGCCGTACATGGGTGTGAAGATGCTGCCCGAGATCAAGCCGATCGAAGGCGGTCACGCGGCGATCTACCGGACGCCGCGCTACGAAAGGGTTCGCAGCGTCATCGCCTGGGCGGTGCGGCGCAAGTTGCTCGTCGCACTGGCAACGCTGGGTGCGTTCCTGATTGCAGGCGCGGGCATGGCGCTGGTCAACAAGCAGTTCTTTCCCGCCTCGGACCGGCCAGAGGTGCTGGTCGAGGTGCAGATGCCCAAGGGCACAGCGATCGCGCAGACCGGCCAGGCCGCAAAACTGGTCGAGACGTGGTTGCGCAAACAGCCCGAGGCCAAGGTCGTCACGACCTATGTCGGTCAGGGTGCACCGCGGTTCTTCATGTCGCTGTCGCCCGAGCTGCCCGACCCGTCCTTTGCCAAGATCATCGTCCTGACTGCCGACGAGGACGCGCGCGACGCCTTGAAGGTTCGGCTGCGTGAGGCCGCGGCGGAGGGGCTCGCCCCGCAGGCACGGGTTCGCGCGACGCAACTCGTGTTCGGCCCCTACTCCCCCTTCCCCGTCGCGTTCCGTGTCAGCGGTCCCGATCTCGCAACCGTCCGCGTAATCGCCGACAAGGTGCAGGGCGTGATGCAACGGGATCCGACGATGCGTACAGTCAACGCCGACTGGGGCGACCGTGCGCCCGCGTTGCACTTCGTGCTCGAGCAGGACCGGTTGCGCGCGCTCGGCCTGACATCGAGCGACGTGGCCGAGCAGCTTCAGTTCCTGTTGACCGGTACGACGGTCAGCCAGGCGCGCGAGGATATCCGGACGGTCGACGTTGTGGCGCGGTCCAGTGGCAGCGATCGGCTCGATCCGGCGCGCATCGGCGATTACATGCTGACCGGTGCCAATGGCCAGCGCGTGCCCGTCGGCCAGATCGGCAAGCTCGAAGTCCGCATGGAGGACCCGATCCTGCAACGCCGCGACCGGCTGACGACGATCACGGTTCGCGGCGACATCGCCGATGGATTGCAGCCGCCCGATGTATCGACCGCGATGCTCGAGAAGCTACAACCGATCATCAGGACGCTGCCGTCCGGCTACCAGATCGACATGGCCGGCTCGATCGAGGAGGCGGGCAAGGCGAATGCCGCGCTCGCGCCGATCTTCCCGATCATGATCGTGCTGATGATGATCGTGATCATCCTCCAGGTGCGCAGCTTGTCGGCGATGGCGATCGTTTTGCTGACCGCGCCGCTGGGGCTCATCGGCGTGGTGCCGACGCTGCTCGTCACCGGCCAGCCGTTCGGCTTCAACGCGATCCTCGGCCTGATCGCGCTGGCGGGGATCCTGATGCGCAACACGCTGATCCTGATCGGGCAGATTCACGATCACGAGCGGGAGGGGATGGATCCCTATGACGCGGTCGTCGAGGCGACCGTGCAGCGATCGCGGCCGGTGATCCTGACGGCAATGGCGGCCGTGCTCGCTTTCGTCCCGCTGATCAGTTCGGTGTTCTGGGGATCGATGGCGGTCACGCTGATCGGCGGGACGCTCGGCGGGACGGTCCTGACGCTGGTGTTCCTGCCTGCGCTCTACGCCCTGTGGTTCCGGATACGGCCGCCTGCGGACGATCGCCGGGAGCCGTCGCCTTCGTCACAACCCGTTTCGGCGTGATCGGCCGAGCGTGTTGTACTGTCCTATCCGCCACGATGACGCTTCAGTCCGGGTGCCGGACATATCCGTGGAGCATCGGCTTTCCGTGACCGAGCAGCAGGTGGTCCTGCTATCCTTGAAGGACTCGCTTGCGTCGGCATGCCGCCCGCGGCGCCTGTCACGTGCAATCAGCTATGTTTTCGGTATTCGGGACAACAACGCCCTGGCGGATCCAAGGCTCGAGGCACTCCGGGTCTTTTGCGTTCGCTACCGTTACGACGGCGCTACCGCTGGATCGGTCCGGCACGTCGACGTGGATCTCGACATCCGGACGCTGTCCAGTGCCGTTGAACTATTGGAGCGGCATATCGGCGCCGCAACGTGCCGTGATGCTCGCTATAGCGGGTGCTCGGTCGTGCTGACGCGTCGGTCACTGGACTCAGTATAGCGGCAGATATGCGACCTGATCGTGGTTCGGAGAGGATACCGCCTTCGCCCCCGCTGCGGTGATCAACGCCAGCGTTTCGGAACGCGGGGATACAAACAGCCAATCCGGGGACGGCGTATCCTTGCTCGGATCACCCGCCCCCTGCATGGCGTCGCGAAGAATAGGGAGCAACGCGTCGGATGCGATGCTCCAGACGGCGAACCCCTCGTTTTCCAACGCGGCGATCTTCATGCCGAGGGCGGTCGCCAACGACCGACGCATGCCGACCTCGCGCAGTCCCGCCGCACGGGCAGCAGCGATCGCCGTGTCGGTCACGACGTCCAGGATGCGCCCGTCTGCCGAGAGATACTCGGGTTGGCGATCATCCCATGCTTCGGGCGGGCATAATTTGCGGTCGCTCTTCAAGGCCAAGCCGGGAATGATCTCCGCAGGATAGATTCGGCAGGTGTTGGGCCGTTCGTCATATATCCCGCACCGCATGTCCGGCAGGAGGTTGGGACACGCGCCGTCGAACTGTGCGGCCAGGATGACCTGTACGCGGATCGCCAACCCGCCGCTTCGGGCCGGAAAACTTCGTGCACTCCTGTAAGCGACGACCGGGCTGAGGTCGTCCAGATCCGCCGCCGCATGGCAGAGTACCTGGACCTTGCCGCCGCGATGCAACCACTGGATCGCCTCCGCGACGCTGAGGGTCAGCCGCAAATCGTGGCAGCAACGACCGCAGGACGTGCAGGAGAAGCTGATCCCGGTCATCGTTCGGCTGGCCAACAGGCGATCAGTGCGCAGCGTCGAAGTCGGTCGAGCCCGACAGCTGCGCGAACTTCGCCGCCTGCTCCCGGCGCTCGGCGGTCATCGTCTCGATAATGCCGAGCACATCCTTGCCCACCGCTAGGATCCGCGGGGGTTCCGCCATGCCCGCGACCTGCACCATGACATCCCCGAACTTGGCCGGATCACCCGCCTGCGTTCCACTGACCGGCGCCCAGGCGTCGCGAGCAGGCGTCAGATGCGAATAGTCGTCGATACTGGGGGCAGCATAGCGCACGGACGCGTCGCTCAGCAACTCGGTCCGAAACATGCCCGGTTCGACGAGCACGGTCCTGATGCCGAATTGCTCGACCTCCTGCGCCAGCGCTAGGGTCAGTCCCTCGACGGCGAATTTGGTCGCGCCGTACGCGGTGCTTTGCGCGAAACCCTGGATACCGCCGCCCGAGCTGATGTTCAGGATCGTCCCGGACCGCTGGCGCCGCATGACCGGCAAGACCGCGCGCAGCACGTGCATCACGCCGAAAACGTTGACGCGGTACTGCCACTCGATGTCGGCCCAGGCGAGTTCCTCGAAATTCCCGAACACGCCGCCGCCGGCATTGTTGAGCAGCACGTCGATCGTACCGAATTCAGCGATGCCGCGGTCGACGGCGGCTTGAACCTCATCGGGGTTCGTCACGTCGAGCGCGGTGACGACGAGGTCGTCGCCGGCATACTCCCGAAGGGTGTCGTTGATCTTCGCGACGTTTCGACCTGCTGCGATAACCCGGTCGCCACTCTGGAGTGCCGCGCGAGCGGTGCCGGCGCCCAAACCGCTACCGGCGCCCGTGATAAACCAGACCTTGCTCATGATGACCCCGCATTTGGATAGGCCGACGGTATCGGCGACGCTTCACCCAGCGGGACGAAGCGCGTCGATCGTCGCGACGCCTGCTTTTCCAGTAAAGGGCCAGCCTAGACAATCGGCCGGCCCTTCATCGACGGGATGAAATTCGCTCAGGTACCAATCACGGACCAGCCCGAGCGAGGATGGCGACCGCATCCTCGCTCGTGACCGACAATCCGCCGCCGACGACACCGGGTCGCGGGTAGAGCTCAGCCGCCCAGACCGACGGTCTGGCCGCCATCGACGACCATCGCATGGCCGACCATGAACGCGGCGGCGTCCGAGCACATGTAGAGAACGGCGGCGGCGATTTCCTCGGGCTTGCCCATGCGGCCGATCGGCTCCTGCGCGATCATCTTCTTCTGGCCTTCCTCGGTGCCGCCCGAAACGCGGTCGGTGATCATCGGCGTTTCGATGATGCCGGGGCAGATGACGTTCACGCGGATGTTGTCGCCGATATATTCGAGCGCGGCCGACTTGCTGAGCCCGATCACGCCGTGCTTGACCGCGACGTAGCCGGCCTGCCCGGCGATCCCGACGACGCCGGCGCCCGACGAGGTGTTGACGATCGCGCCGCCGCCGCGCTTCTGCATCAGCGGGATCTGGTACTTCATGCACAGAAAAACGCCGCGCAGATCGATCGCGGTCATGCGGTCGAAATCCTCCTCGCTGAGGTCCGCCAGCGGAATCTGCTGCTGCTCGATACCTGCATTGTTGAAGGCGATGTCGATGCCGCCAAATGCTTCGGCGGTCCTGTCGAGCGCGGTGCGGACGTCCTCGCTCTTCGAGACGTCGCAGGTGATGCCGAGCGCGCTGCCCCCCGCTGCCTCGATCGCCGCGACGACCTCCGCCACGCCGTCACCGTTCAGATCGGCGACGGCGACATGGGCACCGGCCTTGGCGAAGGCGATCGCGGTGGTGCGGCCGATGCCGTTGGCGGCGCCGGTGATGAAGGCGATCTTGCCTGCGTAGCTCTGGTTCTGGTCGGCCATCTTTATTTCCTTCACGCTGAGCAGCTTGTTCGCTGCGGACCCGGTCCAGAACGAAGCGGGTCGATGCCGCTTCCATGAAATCCCCTCACCGATCCGATGCAGCACCCTCATTGGGCCGACAGGCCGACGCGGTCGTTCCTTACGGATAGCCTTGAAGCCAGTTTCAGGATTTCCGTACATGAAGCCGCATATCATCTGTCACATGGCCAGCAGCATCGACGGCAGGATCTTGCCCGAACGCTGGACGCCGAGCGGCGCGCATTCGCACGAGATGTACGAGGAACTACATGGTCGGCTTGGCGGCGGATCGTGGCTCGTCGGGCGTGTCACGGGCCAGGAATTCGCCAAGCGCGAGGCATACCCTGATAGCCCCGAAGCGAGTTTTCCCCGGACGGCGTGGCTGCCCAGGACCGATGCCGATGCGTATGGCGTCGTGCTCGATGCACGGGGCAAGATCGCCTGGGGACGCAACGACGTTGGTGGCGATCCGATCGTCGTCGTCCTGACCAAGGCCGTATCCGACGCGCATCTCGCGGGATTACGCGAGGACGGCGTCGGGTATGTGTTCGCCGGTAAGACCGACCTCGACCTGCACGAGGTTGTAGCGGTCCTCGCTGTCGAACTCGGGATCGACCACCTGCTGCTCGAAGGGGGTGGTCACCTCAATGGCGGCTTTCTGCGTGCCGGCCTCATCGACGAGATCAGCCTGATGCTCGTTCCCGCTATCGATGGCGCATCGGGTGCTCCGGCCGTTTTCGAAGGCTCTGGCGTGCCGACTTCGGAGCGGTTGCCGATCGATACCCTGGCTTTGATCAGTCACGAAGTCATGGACGGCGGGATCGTCTGGCTTCGGTATCGGATCGCTCCAGCCTGACGACTTAGGGTTTTGCGAGCGCGTGCATGAGCAACGCTCACCAAGGCATCAACGTCTGGCCGAATTGTCGGTCGGTTCGTCTTCCGATAAATTACGATTCGTCGCAGCCAACCGTTCGTTCCCGAACCGGCAAGGCGCGAGCGCCCGGATCCGTCGTGATCCCTCCTCACCGACGGGTCCGGGCGCATTTGACACACTCAGGAGAGCCATCATGGCAAGTCCCATCGCCGCGGTTGCGGAAACCGATGCCGCGCGCATCGACGATCGGCCCGCCCGCTGGGGTGCGGTATACGCAATGGCGCTGTGCAGCTTCGTGCTTATCGCGTCCGAGTTCATGCCGGTCAGCCTGCTCAGCCCGATCGCGCAGACGCTGAACCTCAGCGAGGGCAAGGCCGGACAGGCGATTGCCGTATCCGGCCTGTTCGCAGTCATCACCAGCCTTTCGTTGTCCGCCGTTCTGGGCAGGATGGACCGCCGGATCGTGCTGCTCGTGCTGACCAGCATGCTCGTCCTGTCCGGCGCCATCGTCGCATTCGCGCCGACCTATCTGGTGTTCATGGCCGGGCGCGCTCTTCTCGGCGTTGCGATCGGCGGGTTCTGGTCCATGTCCGCCGCGGTCGCGATGCGGCTGGTGCCGAGCCAGTCGGTACCGAAGGCGCTTGCGGTCATCAGTGGCGGTAATGCGCTCGCCACCGTGCTCGCGGCACCACTTGGCAGCTTCGTCGGCAGCCTGATTGGGTGGCGCGGCGCATTCTTCTGCGTAGTCCCCGTCGCGGTCGCAGCGGTGATCTGGCAGGCCGTCACGCTGCCGAGCCTCCCCGTGTCGGAACGGCAGAGCGCCCGTGGCATGTTTGCGCTGCTCCGCCGGCCGCCCGTGGTGTTCGGCCTGCTGACCGTCGCCATGCTGTTCGTCGGGCAGTTCTCGCTGTTCACCTATCTCCGCCCGTTCCTCGAGCAGGTGACGCACGTCTCGCCGGCGTTGCTGTCCATCATGCTGCTAATTCTTGGTGTATCCGGGTTCATCGGCACGGTCCTGATCGGTCGTGTGCTGAACGCGGGACTGTTTCTCACACTCGCCGTGTTGCCGGCGTTGATGGCGGCCACGGCGGTGGCGCTGACGGTCGTCGGGACGTCGGTCGTCGCGGTCGGGATCCTGCTCGCGGTCTGGGGCTTTGCGGGCACGTCCGCGCCGGTAGCATGGTGGACGTGGTTGGCGCGCACCGTGCCCGACGAGGCCGAGGCCGGCGGCGGGCTGATGGTCGCGATCGTGCAGCTTGCGATCACGCTCGGCGCGACGATGGGCGGCATCGTCTTCGATACGGCCGGACCGCGCGCCGAGTTCCTGGCTAGCGCCGGCCTCCTGGCAGTAGCCGCGGTCGCCGCCCTGGCGATCGGTCGCGCGCATCGTGGCGCAGCCGGGCATGCGCAGGCCGCGACTGCATGAAGCAGGCGCTGGCGATCCTTCACTTCCTGCGTGACTGTGCCGAGCGCGGGGAGCGGGCCGCGCTGGTGACGCTGACCGACGTCACCGGTAGCGCGGCGCGCGCGCCCGGCGAGCATATGGCGGTCGCCGAAAGCGGACGGTCGCTCGGATCGTTTTCCGGCGGGTGCGTCGAAGCCGCGGTGATCGCCGAAGCGCAGGAGGTGCTAGCCGAAGGGTGTGCGCGACACGTGCGCTATGGAGACGGCTCGCGCTATATCGACATTCGACTGCCCTGCGGCGGGGGCATCGACTTAATGTTCACGCCGACGCCGGATTGCCGGCAGATCGATTGCGCGATTGCCGTTCTGGAGCGACGAGAGCCGCTCACGCTCCAGCTCACCCAGGACGGCGATCTAGTTGCCGCCCGCTCAGACGTAGACCATTGCACGCAATGGCGCGATACGGCGTTCATCGTGCGGCACGATCCGGTCCTGCGATTGGTCGTGATGGGACACGGCGCGGAACCCGCCGCGATGCTCGACATCGCCCGTGCCTACGGCGCCGAGGTTATGCTCTTGAGCCCGCAGAATTCGCTGGTGGAGGATGCACGGGAGAAGGGCATGTCCGCTGCGCTTCTCCGCTTCGTCGGCCGCGTCGACGGGTTGGTGATCGATCCCTGGACGGCCGTCATCACGCTGTTCCACGATCACGACTGGGAGACACCGCTGCTGCTCCAGGTCATGGAACAGCTCCCGTTCTTCGTCGGCGCGATGGGAAGCCTGCGTACACATCTCGAACGCCAGCGACGCCTGCTCGAAGCGGGCGCGATACCGGATGATATCGCGCGGGTCGTCGGACCGGTCGGTCTGATCAAGGCGACACGCGACCCGCAGACGCTGGCGCTCTCGATCATGGCACAGGTGGTACAAGCGTACGAAGCCGCGACGGCCTTCAACATACCGCGCCCCGCCCCTTCGACCATGAGCCATCCTCATGGTTTCATTGAACAACATGCACGCTCCGAACGCGGTGGCGGTGCGTTACAGTCCTCGACAATCGTTGATGTAAATCAGACCCTTACCGCGGACGCGCGGTTCGACAGGAAGGAAGACCAAGCCCATGCCCAGCGTATCTGAAGTGGAGTTTTCGCGGCGCGGGCTGCTCGCGGGAAGCGCAGCGACTGCCGTGATCGTCGCATCGCCGGTCGGTGCCGCTGTCACGACGCCGCCCAAGGCAGACGCCGCGCCGACCATGCCGGTGCGCTTCAAGGTCAATGGCGAGAAGCGCGAACTCAGCCTCGATCCGCGGACCACCCTGCTCGACGCGTTGCGCGAGCATCTCCACCTGACGGGGACCAAGAAGGGCTGTGATCACGGCCAGTGCGGCGCGTGTACCGTGATGGTCGACGGGGTCCGGATCAATTCCTGCCTCAGCCTCGCGGTGATGCATGAGGGCGACGAGATCACGACGATTGAGGGCCTCGGCACGCCCGACAAGCTGCACCCGATGCAGGCGGCCTTCATCAAGCATGACGGCTATCAGTGCGGTTATTGCACGCCGGGGCAGATCTGCTCGGCGGTCGCTGTCCTCGACGAGATCAAGCGTGGCATCCCGAGCCATGCGCAGGGCGACCTGATGACCAAGCCGACCGCGACGAACGTCGAGATGCGCGAGCGGATGAGCGGCAACATCTGCCGCTGCGGTGCCTATTCCAACATCGCCGAAGCCATGGCTGAAGTCGCGGGAGCAAAAGCATGAGAGCTTTCACTTATGAGCGCGCCAAGGACGCGAGCAGCGCAGCGCGTGCCGTTGCGGCAAACCCGGCCGCCAAGTTCATCGCGGGCGGCACCAACCTGCTCGACCTGATGAAGATCGAGGTCGAGACGCCGACGCATCTGGTCGACGTGCAGGATCTCGGCTTCGACAAGATCGAGGCGACGCGCGACGGCGGCCTGCGGATCGGCGCGCTGGTGACCAATACGAACCTCGCCGCCGACGAGCGCGTCCGCCGCGATTACGGCGTGCTGACCCGCGCGATCGTCGCCGGGGCTTCGGGCCAGTTGCGCAACAAGGCGTCGACCGCGGGCAATCTGCTCCAGCGGACGCGGTGCCCGTATTTCTACGACACCAATATGGCGTGCAACAAACGCAAGCCGGGTTCGGGTTGCGCCGCGATCGGTGGCTATTCGCGCCAGTTGGGCGTCATCGGCGTCAGCGATAGCTGCATCGCGACGTTCCCGGGCGACATGGCGGTCGCGATGCGCGTGCTCGACGCGGTGGTCGAGACCGTCGATGCGACCGGTCAGCGCCGCTCGATCCCGATCGCCGACTTCCACCGGTTGTGGGGTGATACGCCCCAGCAGGATACCGTGCTGAAGCAAGGCGAGCTGATCACCGCCGTCACTTTGCCGAAGCCGCTTGGCGGCAAGCATTTCTACGAGAAGGTGCGCGATCGTGCATCCTACGCCTATGCGCTGGTGTCGATCGCCGCGGTGATCCAGCCCGATGGCACCGGGCGCGTCGCGTTCGGTGGCGTGGCCCCCCGCCCCTGGCGTGTCGAGGCGGCGGATGCCTTGCTGCCACGCGGTGCCGCCGCAGTGACGGCGCGTGCGTTCCAGGGTGCGACGCCGACCAAGGACAACGCGTTCAAACTGCCACTTGCCACCCGCGCGCTGGCCTCGGTCCTCGCCGAAGCGAAGGCATAAGCCCATGAAGTTCGAGACACCCGCCACTACCAACCCGATCGACCGCATGAAGGTCGTCGGGCGTGCGCAGACCCGCATCGACGGCCCGCTCAAGACCACCGGGCTGGCGCCCTACGCCTATGAACGTCACCGCGAGATCGAGAACGCCGCGTATGGCTATGTCGTCGGCGCGGCCGTTGCCAAGGGACGCATCAACGCGGTCGACACGGCCGCAGCCAAGGCCGCGCCCGGCGTCATCGCGATCGTCACCGCTGCCGACGTGGGCAAGCTCGGCAAGGGCAAGTTCAACACCGTCAAGCTGCTCGCCGGACCCGACGTCGATCATTACCACCAGGCCGTCGCTGTCGTCGTCGCCGAAACGTTCGAGCAGGCGCGCGCAGCCGCGGGTCTGGTTCGTGTCGATTACGCGCGGGGCAAGGGCCGGTTCGATCTCGACGCTGCGTTGAAGACAGCCCCACTGACCGATGCGGAAAAGCCCGGTAAGGGCGAGGACCGGGTCGGCAAGTTCGAGACGGCCTTCGCATCCGCGCCGGTCAAGCTGGACGCCGAATACACGACGCCCGATCACAGCCACGCGATGATGGAGCCGTTCGCCTCGATCGCCGCCTGGAACGGCGATGCACTGACGGTGTGGACGTCGAACCAGATGATCGACTGGGGACGTACCGATCTCGCCACCACGCTAAACATGCCGAAGGAGAAGGTTACCTTTCTGTCGCCTTATGTCGGTGGCGGCTTTGGCGGGAAGCTGTTTCTCCGCAGCGATGCGGTCCTGGCGGCGCTCGGCGCGAAGGCGGCGGGGCGCCCGGTCAAGCTCGCGATGAGTCGCCCGTTTATGGCCAACAACACGACGCACCGTCCCGCCACGCGCCAGCGCATCCGCATCGGTGCGACCAAGGACGGCACGATCACCGCGATTGCGCACGAGAGCGGCTCGGGCGACCAGCCTAACGGCAGCCCGGAGGCCGCCGTCCTGCAGACTAACCTGTTGTACGCCGGCGCGAACCGCCTGACGTCGATGCGGCTGGCCGTGCTCGATCTGCCCGAGGGCAACGCGATGCGCGCGCCGGGTGAAGCCCCGGGCCTGATGGCGCTCGAGGTCGCGATGGACGAGATGGCGGAAAAGCTCCGCATGGATCCGATCGCCTTCCGCGTGAAGAACGACACGCAGGTCGATCCGAAGGACCCCAAGCGCCGCTTCTCGCAGCGCCAGCTGGTGCGCTGCCTGACCGAAGGTGCGCAGCAGTTCGGCTGGTCGCGCCGCAACGCGCAGCCCGGCCAGGTCCGCGACGGTCGCTGGCTGGTTGGGATGGGCGTGGCGTCCGCGTTTCGCAACCACATGAACATGACGTCGGGCGCGCGCGTCCGGCTCGGCAAGGACGGCATCGTCACGGTCGAGACCGACATGACCGACATCGGCACCGGTAGCTACACCATCATCGCGCAGACCGCGGCGGAGATGATGGGCGTGCCGCTCGACACGGTCGTCGTGAGACTCGGCAGTTCCGCGTTCCCGGTCTCGGCCGGGTCGGGCGGCCAGTTCGGCGCCGCCAACTCTACCGCGGGCGTCTATGCCGCGTGCGTGAAGTTGCGCGAGGCGGTGGCGCAGCGTCTCGGTTATAATTCGGCTGACGTCGTGTTCGACAGTGGCAAGGTCACGAGCGGCAACCGTTCGGCGGACCTTCGCCAGGCGGCGTCGGCCGGCGAACTCGTAGCCGAGGACAAGATCGAATACGGCACTCTCGACAAGAGCTGGCAGATCTCGACCTTCGGTGCGCACTTCGTCGAGGTCGGCGTCGACACCTACACCGGTGCCACCCGCTTGCGCCGGATGCTCGCGGTTTGCGCGGCCGGACGGATCATCAATCCTACATCGGCACGCAGCCAGGTGATCGGTGCGATGACGATGGGCGTCGGCAGCGCACTCATGGAGGAACTGGCGGTCGACAAGCGCTTCGGCTTCTTCGTCAACCACGACCTCGCCAGCTACGAGGTGCCGGTCCATGCCGACATCCCGCACCAGGAGGTGATCTTCCTCGATGAGGCCGACGACAAGGCCAATCCGATGAAGGCCAAGGGCATCGGCGAGCTCGGCCTGTGCGGCGTCGGCGCGGCGGTCGCCAACGCGATGTACAACGCGACCGGCGTCCGCCTGCGCGACTATCCACTGACCCTTGACAAGCATCTCGACCGGTTGCCGACGGTGGCGTGAGCCACGCCGGGCGATCCGCGGCGGTTGCAACGAATGGGAGACAAGACGATGATACCCGAGAAGACCGCCCTGCTGCTGATCGAGTACCAGAACGACTTCGTGAGCGAAGGCGGTGCGCAGCATGATGCGGTGAAGGCGGTAATGGCCGACACCGACATGCTCGCGCACAGCCGGTCGGTCGTGGAACAGGCGCGTGCGCAGGGCGTGACCGTAATGCACGCGCCGATCGGCTTTGCGGACGGCTATCCCGAGATGCCGTCCGATCCCTACGGCATTCTGGCCGGCATCAAGAAGGCGCAGGCCTTTCGCAAGGGCAGCTGGGGCGCGGCGATCGCCGATGCGATGGCGCCGGTCGACGGCGACATCGTGATCGAGGGCAAACGCGGCCTCGACTGCTTCGCGAGCACCAATATCGATTTCATCCTGCGCCAGCGCGGCATCACCGATCTGGCGATCGCCGGCTTCCTCACCAATTGCTGCATCGAGTCGACCATGCGCTCGGCATACGAACGCGGCTTCCGCGTCGTCACGCTGACCGACTGCACGGCAACCTTGAGCCCCGAGGAACAGGAGGCGGCGGTCACGAAGAACTTTCCCATGTTCTCCAAGCCGATGACGCACGACCAGTTCCTGGCCGATCTGGAGACACCCGCATGAAGTTCGACACGCCTGCGAACACGACGCCGATCGACCGCCTGACCGTGGTCGGTCGCGCGCACACGCGCGTCGAGGGTCCCCTGAAGACGACCGGCACGGCGCGTTACGCGGCCGAGCATCACGACTTCGCGCCGGATGCGGCGCATGGCTACATCCTCGGCGCAGCGATCGGCAAGGGACGTATCGAACGCATTGATACCGCGGCGGCACGCGCCGCGCCTGGGGTCCATGCGATCGTCACGTATGAAAACTCCGGTCCGATCGGCAAGGGCGAGTTCTACACGCAGCGTATTCTGGCCGGGCCATTGGTCGATCATTATCATCAGGCGGTGGCAGTCGTCGTCGCCGATACGTTCGAACAGGCGCGCGCCGCGGCGGCACTGATCCGCGTGACCTATGCTCGCGGTAAGGGTCGCTTTGACCTGGCCGCGCAGAAGCCATCGTCCCCGATCGCACCGAAGGAAGCGTTCGGAGGCCCAAGCGAGCAGTCGGTCGGCGCCTTTGCGACCGCGTTCGCCGGTGCCCCGGTCAAGGTCGACGAGACCTACACCGTTCCCGATCAGGCGCATGCGATGATGGAGCCCCACGCATCCATCGCGCGCTGGGATGGCGACAAGCTGACGTGCTGGACGTCGATCCAGGCGATGAACTGGGGCTGTCGAGACTTGGGCCTCATCATCGGCACGCCGAAGGAAAACATCCGCCTGCACTCGCCCTTCATCGGCGGCGGTTTTGGCGGCAAGGGCACGACGCAGAGCGATCTTGCACTCGCGGCCATCGCCTCGCGCGTATCTGGTCGTCCGGTCAAGGTCGTGTTGCAGCGCCCGTTGATGTTCAACAATACCATTCACCGGCCCAAGACGATCCAGCGCATTCGATTGGGCGCCGGCAAGGACGGCCGTCTCGTTGCCATCGGTCACGATAGCTGGTCGGGCAACCTGGCCGGTGGCCGCACCGAGCCTACCACCCTTCCGACGCAGCTGATGTACGCGGGAAAGAACCGCCTGTTGCGACGCTATCTCGCCCCTCTCGATCTCGCCGAGGGCAACGCCATGCGCGCGCCGGGCGAGGCGCCGGGGATGATGGCGCTGGAAGTCGCGATGGACGAGCTTGCCGAAAAGCTCGGCATGGATCCGGTCGCACTGCGTATCGCAAACGACACGCAAATTGACCCCGCAAAACCCGAACGCCGTTTTTCCACCCGGCCGTTCGTACAGTGCTTGCGAGAGGGCGCGGACCGGTTCGGCTGGAACGCGCGGGTCGCAAAACCCGGCAGCCGGCGTGAAGGCAAGTGGCTGATCGGCATGGGTGTCGCCAGCGCGATCCGCGGCGCACCGATCATGAAGGCCGGCGCTCGCGTACGGCTGGGCAAGGACGGGCACGTCACGGTCGAGACCGACATGACCGACATCGGCCAGGGCAGCTACACGATCGTCGCGCAGACCGCCGCCGAGATGATGGGCGTTCCCTTAGACCGCGTGACCGCGAAGCTCGGGGACTCGACCTTTCCCGAGACACCCGGCTCGGGCGGTCAGGCCGGAGCAGCGTCGGCCACCGCCGGCGTCTACGCCGCATGCGCGAAGCTGCGCGACCTCGTTGCGCAGCGGATGGGATTCAACACGACCGATGTGACGTTCGCGGACGGACGCGTCAGTTCGGCGGGCCGTTCGGTCCCGCTTTCCGATGCAGCCAAGGACGGCGAGATCGTCGCCGAGGATTTCATGGAATATGGCAACCTCAGCAAGGAGTATGCGCAACAGACCGTCGGCGCGCATTTTGCAGAGGTCGCGGTGGACGCCTATACCGGCGCGGTCCGCGTGCGCCGTATGCTGGCGATCTGCGCCGCGGGACGCATCCTCAATCCGATCACCGCGCGCAGCCAGGTGATCGGTGGGATGACGATGGGCATCGGCGCCGCACTGATGGAGGAGATGGCGGTCGACACCCGGTTCGGCTTCTTCGTCAATCACGATCTCGCCGGTTACGAAGTGCCGGTTCACGCCGACGTGCCGCATCTCGAAGCGCATTTCATTAACGAGGTCGATGCGACCATGTCGCCACTGAAGGCAAAGGGGGTAGGCGAACTGGGCTTGGTCGGCGTCGCACCGGCAATCGCCAACGCGGTCTACAACGCGACCGGCGTGCGGGTGCGCGAGTATCCGTTGACGCTCGAGAAGCACCTTGCGGGCCTGCCTGAACTCGCATGATGCCTGTGCTCCAGCACTGCGTTGCGGCAGTGGCGGCTGCGGTGACCAGCGCGCCCGCCAGCGTGGTACCCCTCCCGCCAGGCGAGCGCGACCTTCCGGCAATCGTCGCGGATCGCCCGGTTCTGGTTCCCGGCGCGACGAAAGACCTCGAGGGCCCGGTCTTCCTGCCGGGCGGCGACCTCCTGTTCTCGGACGTGCAGGGAAGCCGCGTCCTGCGGCTGGACGCTCATGGTCGTATCGCGGAGGCATTCCGGCTTAAGGGGCTCAACCCCGGCGGGATGGCCCTCGGACCTGATGGCCGGCTCTACATCGCCGCCGCCAATGCGAAGGGCGGCGGCGCCGTGATCTCGGTACAGCTCGATGGTACGCAACAGCGCACGATCGTGCCGGAAAGCGCCGGGTTCGCGCCAAATGACGTCACCTTCGATGCGAAGGGCGGCTTCTATTTCAGCGACGCCCGCGGATCGATCGGCGAGGCGACCGGCGGCGTCTGGTATGTCGGCCCGGGCGGCGCGCCGCCGAAACCGGTAGTCCGCAACCTGGCCGTCGCCAACGGCATCGCGCTCAGCCCCGACGGGAAGCAGTTGTGGGTCGGCGAATTTGCGCTGGGTCGCCTGTACCGTATCACGCTAAAAGATGCGACGACGCCGGCCCCCTTCGGCGCGACGACCGCCTATCATTTCACCGGACCGGCGCCGGATTCGATGCGCGTCGATGCGTCCGGTCAGCTTTACGTGGCGATGTACGGTCAGGGTCGCATCCTGGTATTCTCTCCCTCGGGGCTTCCGATTGGCCAGATCCTGCTGCCCGGCCGCGATGCCGGGCGGAACCTGAACCTGACGAGCATGGCGATCCGGCCCGGCACGCGTGAGATGACGATCGTGACGAGCGACGGCACACGAGGCGGCAACGCAACCGTCTTCCACGCCCGCACGATCGAGCGCTAAACCTTATCGACGTTCGGTGCGAGCACCCGCCTTGAACCCGTTGCCCGACGAGGCGTAGGCGACCACGAAGGCGATGCCCAGCAGGACCAGCATCGCCGGGAAGAACGCCTGAATGCCGGCGCTGCGATAGATCAGCGCACCGATCGCGCCGCCGCACGCGATGCTCACGTTCCAGATCGTGGTCAGCATCGCGCCGACGATATCGACCCCGTCGCCCGCGGCGTCGGACGCTGCCGTCTGAATCGAGGTGGCAGCACCCCCAAAGGTCAGGCCCCAGAGCACGACACCGACCAGGATCACCCCATTGCTGTGTGGCAGAAAGCCGAGCACCATTGTCGCACCCGCGAATACCGCCAGGCTGGCCAGGACGTGAAGGCGCAGATGGCGGTCCACTGCGGCACCGGCGATCCAGATCCCCGCCAGCGCCGCACAGCCGAACACCAGCAGCAACAGGCTGACCCGGTCACCGTGACCTGCCCATTCCGCGTAGGGCGCGAGATAGGTGTAAAGGATGTAATGCGCCGTCACCCACCCAAACGCGGTGGCGAGGATCATCGCGACGCCCGGCATCCGCAGCACGGCAAGGTTCGACAGCTTGCGCTCGGGCGGCTGTCCGGCGCTGTCCGGCATCTTCCACGCGACCGCGCCAGCGAGGCACAATGCCAGCGCAGCCAGCACGAGGAACGCGGTTCGCCAGCCGATCGCCCCACCCGCGAACGTGCCCAGTGGCACGCCGACCGACAGCGCGAGCGGCGTGCCGATCATCGCCAGCGCGAGCGCCTGGCCCTTCAACCGATCGACGACGAGCCGACGGGCATAGCCCCCGAGAATGCCCCAGCCGAGCCCGGCGGCAACGCCCGCCGCAAACCGCGCGACGAGGGTCACCGCAAAGCTGTGTGACAAGGCTGTCACGACATCGAACACCAGCAGGCCGAGGATCGCCGCAAGCAACAGCGGTTTGCGCGCATAGCTCTGCGTGAAACTGACCAGCGGGATGGCTGCCACCACCGACCCCACGGCGTATACCGTCACCATCTGACCTGCGAGTGCACGCGAAATGGACAGGTCATCAGCAACCTGCGGCAGGAGGCCAGCCGGCAGCGTTTCGGTCACGATCGCGGTAAACCCGGTCAGGGCCAGTAGGATGAGCGCGCCGACGGGGAGCGTATCGCGCTCGGACTGCGCAGGGGGTTCGCTATGCAAGGAAATACCTTCGTTGCGACCGCCGGGCGATCGACGTGCGGGAATGGGGGACAACAATAGTACGAACCGGTCGCACGATCGTGTCATGGCGGTTGCTCAACGCCTAGATGAGCGGAGCACAAGGTGAACGCCGCTCATCGCATCATCAACGCGCAGCCGCGTTGTCCACGGTCGGATCGGCGATTATCTCAACGATCGGCAGAGGCCGGGGGAGGAAACGATCATGACGCATCATGCGACACAGTCGGCAACTGGCTGACTATGGCCCGAACGAACACGATGGAATCTACGCGGATCGGCCATGACGATGTCCACGATCTCAAGGCAGCGCTGCGTGACGGGGGTATGCCCGTGCTCGATGCGGCCATCGCCGATGCGCTGTCGAACAAGTCGCGCCACCATGGCTTCCGGATCAGCGCAGGCGATGCTCCAGCAACACCGTGCCACATGAGCGTAACAGGAGGATGACGATGCGCACTATCGTGGCCGGACGGCCTTTCCTTTGTCTGTTGGCAATGCTGGCGGCATGCGGCCAACCTGCCGCGACAGCGACTACGACCGCGACGGCGACCAACACGGTGGACTCCAGCAAGACCAGCGCGAGCGAGGTACGAACAATGACGACGATCGAGATTGAGGCCGGGACCCGCAAGTGGACCGCGCAGATCGCGGACAACCCCTCCGCCCGCGATTTCCTCGCGCAGCTCCCGCTCGACCTGACGCTGACCGATTATGCGGCGACGGAAAAAATCGCCACCCTGCCCCGCCCGCTGACCCGTGACGGCGCGCCGGCCGCGGTCACGCCGCGTGCCGGAGAAATCGGCTATTACGCACCCTGGGGCAACATCGCGTTGTATCACAAGGATGGCCCGCACTCGCCGGGCCTGGTGATCCTCGGTCGGATTGACGAGCATTATGCCGACCTCGCCACTCCGGGCGCCGTGAAGGTCACGATCCGACGGCGCAACGCCGCGCCACCGACAAGCCGCCCGCCCGAGTGATGAACGTTCCTCACCTCTTCGTTGCACCCAGGTAATGCATATCGCGCTTAATCAAGACGTTGAGGTCTTACGTCTGCGATGGGCGGGGGGAGTTTCAGCACGATGGCGACGACGGAGCGCAAGCAGGGCCTGATCGCCCGATCGATACGATACGGGGTAACGGCGGCCTTTGGCATTGCCGGACTGGCTTTGCTCGTCGGTGGCATCATCCTCGTCGCCGATCATGGCTCGCTCTATTACCCGATCGCCGGATTGGCATTGCTGGCAACCGGGTGGCTGGCGTTCCGATGCGATCGTCGCGCGCGCATCGTATACGGCGTGCTCTTCGCCGGGACGTTGGCCTGGAGCCTGTGGGAAGTCGGCATCGATGGCTGGCAGCTCGTGCCCCGATTGCTCGCGCCGCTGGCTCTCGGACTGCTCCTGTTCCTACCGCCCGTTCGCGGATCGCGGACAGGTCACCGCAGCGCACGTCGTACCCTGTCGATCGCCGGAGCGGGCATTGCACTCGCGATCGTCGCGGGTCTCGCACTGCATGCGATGGGACCGGACGATCCCCAGCCGGGATGGCTGCGTCGTGGCGTCCAGCCGTCTGCGCCCGGACTGCTCGCCAGCCCGCTCGCGAGCATCGGTCGCGGTGACTGGACCGCGTTCGGCAACGATCAGGGCGGTACCCGTTTCAGCCCGCTGGCACAGATCAACGCGGCCAACGTGCGTGATCTGAAGGTCGCCTGGACCGTCGATGCGGGGCCGGTCGGTCCGGGACCGAAGAACGGTCTGGAAACCGTACCGATCATGATCGGCGACACTCTGTACGCGTGCAGCGGCAACAACCGGATCCTCGCATATGACGCGGAGGACGGCCGCACGCGTTGGGTCCACGACATGGCGCCCGGCATCCCGTCCGCCGGCAAGCCCTGCCGCGGCGTATCCTATTACCGCGTGCCCGGCGCGACCGGACTGTGCGCGGAACGGATCTACGGCGCGAGCCAGGTGCCGACGCTCGTCGCGGTCGATGCGCGCACCGGCCGCATCTGCCCCGGGTTCGGCACGGCCGGCGCGATCGACCTGAACGCCAACATCAGCCGCTATCCCAAGGGGCAATATTACGTCAGCTCCGCGCCGCAGATCATCCGTGGCAAAGTGGTCGTCGGGGGCGGCATTCCGGACAACCAGTTCTGGCATGGCCCGTCGGGCGTGATCCGCGCCTACGACGCGGTCACCGGCCAACTCGCCTGGGCGTTCGATCCCGGGCACCCGAACCGCATCGGCGCTCCGCCCGCCGGCCAGACCTACACGCCGTCGTCGCCCAACAGCTGGGCACCGATCAGCGCGGACGAGGCGCTAGGCCTGGTCTACGTGCCGATGGGCGGATCGACTCCCGACAATTACGGCGGCCAGCGTCGGCCGTTCGACGATGCGCTGGGCGATGCGGTCGTGGCGCTGGACGCGGAAACCGGGCGACTGCGCTGGCGTTTCCAGACGACGCATCACGACATCTGGGACTATGACGTTCCTGCCCAGCCGACGCTGGTGAACCTGCCGGTGGCAGGCGGCACCCGGCCGGCGCTGATCCAGGCGACCAAGCGCGGCGAGGTGTTCGTGCTCGACCGTCGAACCGGGCGTCCGATCCTGCCGGTCGTGGAACGGCCGGTGCCACAGGACAGCGTCACGCCGGGCGACCGTCTGTCCGCGACGCAGCCCTTCTCGCCCGGCCTTCCCGCCTTCCGAGGCGGTGCGTTCCGCGAAAAGGACATGTGGGGCACGACGCCGATCGACCAGATGCTGTGCCGGATCCAGTTCCGCCGCTCGCGCTATGCCGGTCACATGACGCCGTCCGCGCTCGACAAGCCGACGCTGTTCGATCCCGGATCGGCCGGCGGCGTCAACTGGGGCGGCGTATCGATCGACGTCGATCACGGGATCATGGTGGTGACATGGATGCGGACCGCCGACCGGGTCGAGGTCGTGACCCGCGCCGAGGCCGAACGCCGCAAGTTAAAGCTCAACGACGGCAAGACCCCCGGCGGCGATGCGCAGCGGCCGATGCTGAACACGCCCTATGGGGCCTATGGCACGCCATTCCTGTCGCCGCTGGGCGTCCCGTGCACGACGCCGCCCTGGGGATTCATCGGTGCGGTAGACCTGACGAGTGGCAAGCTGATCTGGTCGAAGCCGCTCGGCTCTGCGCGTGATACCGGACCGCTCGGCATCCCGTCGATGCTGCCGATCACGATCGGCACGCCGCTCACCGGCGGATCGGTCACGACCCGCGGCGGGCTGGTGTTCGTCGGCGCGGCCGCGGAGAACACGCTGCGCGCACTCGATGTGCGGACCGGCCGCGAGCTGTGGCAGGCGCGCCTGCCTGGCGGGGCCAATGCGTCGCCGATGACGTACACGAGCCCCAGGAGCGGGCGTCAGTTCGTGGTGATCGCCGCTGGTGGCAACAAGTCGCTCAAGACGAAGCTTGCGAACAAGATCGTCGCCTTTGCGCTCCCGCCGCGTTGATCTCCCCAGTTCGCTTGCGAGGCGACGCTACAGAGCGCAGGATACCCCATGCCGACCAGTCGATCCGATCTTGCCGACCTCACCTATTTCCTCGCAATCTCCCGGCATCGAAGCTTCAGGCTTGCCGGGCTCGAACTGGGGGTCAGCGCGTCCGCACTCAGTCACGCGCTGAAGGGGCTTGAGGCCCGGCTCGGCGTCCGCCTGCTGCACCGCACCAACCGCAGCGTCACGCTGACTGCGGCCGGCGAGGAGTTGCGCGACAAGGTAGCCGAACCGTTCGGCACGATCGATCAGGCGGTCGAGGGCCTCAATCGCTATCGCGATGCGCCGACCGGGCGGGTTCGTCTCAACGTCGCCGCCGAAGCCGCACCGCTACTGCTGGCGCCGATCATGCCGGTTTTCATCGAGCGGTATCCCGATATCGAGATCGACATCGCCGCGCTGGATCAGATGACCGACGTGATCGACGACGGTTTCGACGCCGGAATCCGATACGGCGGAACGGTACCCGAGGACATGGTGGCGCAGCGGCTGTCGGGCGAGCTTCGCTGGGTAGTCGTCGCGTCTCCCGCCTATCTCGATAAATTCGGCGTTCCGCAGCATCCGTCCGATCTGGAACAGCATCACTGCCTCGGGATTCGTCTCGGCAACGCGCATATCTATCGGTGGGAGTTCGAAGGTCCCGAGGGCGAGTTCTCCGTCCCCGTACCGAGCAAGATCCTCGTCAACGGCGGGCGGGCCATGCTCGCCATGGCACTTGCAGGGACCGGCCTCATGTACGGGATGGAGGCTTCCTTCGCCCCCCATCTCGCGCGGGGAGAGTTGCGGCTGGTGCTCGAGGACTGGGCGACGATGGGCCCCGGCTACCACGTCTATTATTCGAGCCGTCGCCAGGTGCCGACCGGTCTCAGGCTGTTGATCGAACTCATCCGGGAGATGCGTCCGCTGGGGCTTTAGCACCTTCCCCCGACGGTGAGGGCTGTTTCACGCGGCAATGAGCATGACGCCCGTCGCATGAGGTGAGCCCGCCCCTAAATAAGATGATGGCCTCAACATCACCGTCCAGCGACGGAGCAACGCCAGAACGGGCAACGCCAGACCGCGCGACGCCGCCCTCGTTTGCAAAAACCGTCGCTATCCTCAGTGCGCTGATGGCATTCGCATCGATCTCCACGGATCTGTATCTGCCTGCCATGCCCACGTTGGGCCAGTCGCTTGGCGGCAGCCAGGGGAGCGTCGAACTGACGTTGTCGAGCTTTCTGATCGGCTTCAGCCTGGGACAGCTCTTCTGGGGACCTATCGGCGATCGCTACGGACGCCGCGCCCCCATCCTGTTCAGGCTCGTCCTGTTCATGATCGGCTCGGCCGGGTGCGCGCTCGCGGGCAGCGTCGGGCAACTGATCGTGTGGCGGATCGTGCAGGCGGCCGGCGCCTGTGCCGGTCCCGTCCTCGCCCGCGCGATGGCACGCGACCTGTATGGGCGCGACCGGGCCGCGCAATTGCTGTCCACCTTGATGCTGGTCATGGGCGTCGCCCCTTTGCTCGGCCCGCTGATCGGCGGTCAAGTGCTGCTGATCGGATCGTGGCGGCTGATCTTCTGGCTGTTGGTTGTGCTCGGCATCGCGATCTTCGCGGCCGTGCTGCGGCTGCCGGAAAGCCTGCCGCGCGAACGACGCTCGACGATCGGCCTAAGCGCGGTGCTCGGCAATTACTGGCTGATGGCGAAAAGCCGCACGATCATGGGCTATGCGATCGCCAGCGGTTGCTATTACGGCGGCATCTACGCCTATCTCGCCGGCACGCCGACCGCGTATATCAGCTATTATCACGTGGCACCGCAGGCCTATGGTCTGCTGTTCGGCCTCGGCATCATCGGCCAGATGCTGCTCAACCTCCTCAACACGCGCTTTGTCGTCCGGATGGGGAGCGATTACATGCTGCGCTGGAGTGCGACGCTGGTCGGTGTGTCAGGAGTCTGGGCGGGCGTTGCGACGACGACCGGGATCGGCGGTCTGTGGGGCCTGGTCCTGCCGCTGTTCTTCTTCCTGTCCGCAAACGGCCTGTTCGTCGCCAACGCGATGGCCGGCGCGCTCGCCGTCAATCCGGACCGCTCGGGGGCGATATCGGCGTTCGTCGGCGCGATCCAGTTCGGCAGCGGCATCTTCGGTTCGGCGCTGGTCGGCTGGTTCGCCGACGGCACGCCTCGGCCGATGGGTCTCGTGATCGCGGTGCTGGGCACCGCGAGCTTCATCGTCACGCTGCGCACGATCCGGCAACCGCGCGGTTCAGGCGACATCATTGAGGTGGCTTCACTGCCGCATCAAGCGACACCGCTCTAATCGGGGACGGGGTCGCTGCCCATCTCGTGCCTGGACATCAGGAGAGACAGCATGAACCCCCGTTATGATTTTACCGAACAGGTCGCGTTCGTCACCGGTGCAGGCCAGGGCATGGGCCGCGCCACCGCCGAGGCTTTCGCCGCGGCCGGCGCGGCGGTCGTATTGATCGACGTCCGCGCCGACACCGCCGAGGCTGCGGCCGCCGGCATCGTCGCGGCAGGCGGTCGTGCGATCGGTTTTGCCTGCGACGTGACGGACGAGGATCAGGTCGCGGCGGCGATCGCGCGCACGGTCGAAACCTATGGCAGGCTCGACATGGCCTTCAACAACGCAGGCATCCAGGCGCCCGCGGTCGACCTCGCCGATCAGTCGGCGGACGATTTCGATCAGGTTGCGGCGATCAATCTGCGCGGCACCTGGGCGTGCATGAAGCACGAGCTGCGACAGATGCGGACGCAAGGGCACGGTGCGATCGTCAACAACGCGTCGGCCGGCGGTCTCGTCGCGCAGGCCGATCTGGCGGCATACAACGCCACCAAGTTCGGCATCGTCGGCCTGACCAAGAGCGCCGCGCTGCGCTATGCCGCTCGCGACGTGCGGATCAACTGCGTCTGCCCCAGTGCAATCGACACGCCGATGGTGGCGAACATGAAGACCACCCAGCCGGAAGCAATGGAAGAAATCTTCCGTCTCCAGGTGATCGGTCGCCTCGGCCGTGCCGAGGAAGTCGCCGCCGCCGTGCTCTGGCTGGCGAGCCCCGGTGCCAGCTTCGTTCACGGCGTCGCACTGCCGGTGGATGGCGGCTTCACGGCCAACTGACACGGACGGTCCATCCGGCGTCCCGAAACGGCGGGATGGACGTTCCGGTACGCGCGCCTGCTGCGATCTAGCTGCCGGGCGCGTCCAGCTTGCGCAGCGCGGCGACGCCCGAGAACGCCTTCGGCCAACCGGCATAGAATGCGAGATGCGCCATTGCTTCGCCGAGTTGGGCGCGGGTCAGCCCATTCTCGATCCCGTGCGTGAGATGAAAGCCAAGCTGGTCGGCATCGCCGTTCGCGGTCAATGCCACGATCGTCACGAAACTCCGGTCGCGCGGACGCAGGTCGGTCCGTCGCCAGAGATCCTGAAACAGCGGCCCGTTGGTCAGCTGCGCCAGCGATGGCGATATCGGCGTCACGGTACCGGTCACGGTTGCCGCCCGCGCCGCATCGCTATCCGGGACCGGCAGCAACGCAGTGAGCGCCGGCTGACGCGCGGTTGCCGCAATGCCGCGCTTGGCGAACACCCGATCGGCGACCTCGCACGCCGACACCGCGTTCGGCCAGCCCGTGTAGAAGGCCAGATGGGTAATCAGCCCGCCGATCTCGACCGGCGTCAGCCCGTTGTCGAGCCCCAGCTCCAGGTGGCTCGCCAGCTGTTCGGTCTTGCCGGTCGCGATCAGCGCGCTGATCGTCACAAGACTGCGATCGCGCGGCGATAGCGCGGGCCGTTTCCAGACGTCGCCGAACAACAGCCGGTCGGTATACTGAGCCAGCGCCGGCGCAACCCGCCGCATCGTTTCCGGCGCCTTCGGCTGTGCCGCACGCGCTGTCTGCGCAGTTGCGGGCGTCTGCGCCATCGTGGCAACCAGGGCGAGTACGGCGATCCACATGCGTTTATCCTTCTACGATTGTGGCGCGAGCGGGCCGTAGCCTGGCCGCTTGAACAGCAGATCTTCGTGGGCCACGATCTCCGGCTCGTAGACCGCGGCCATCCAGTCGTTCGCCGGAACTTCCCGGATCGCCACCGATACCTCATCCACCTCGCTATCGAGCGTGTCGGTAACGGCAGCGACGATCCGTGCCGTGAGCGCCTGTCGGGCGGCGAGGGGATGCCCCGCCACCACGCTTACCAGGACATGCGGCATGGCTCAGTTGTCCTTGAAGACGTCGCGCGCTGCCTGGATCGCGGTCATCGCGGTCGGCCAGCCCGCATAGAAGGCGGTGTGCGTGATCGCGGCAATGATCTCGTCCTGCGTCAGGCCGTTCTCGATCCCCTTCTTGAGATGGAAGCCAAGCTCGTTGTGCCGGTACAGCGCCGCCAGATTGACGATCGTGACGAGGCTGCGGTCGCGCGGCGACAGCGTGACGTCCGCCCAGACGTCGCCAAACAGGACCTTGTCGGTAATTTCTGCGAGCTTCGGTGCGATATCGCCGAAGGTGTCACGTGCGTTGGTCGGTTCGTCTGCCATGTGGTCTTCTCCTCTTCACAGATATTGAAGTCAGCGAGCGGTCGAAACACGGCGCGCTGTCGATAGTCAGATAATGCCGCCGCATCCCCCTGATTACCGGCCCTCGCGTACATGCCCCGATGAAGCTGGCTCATTGAACGACGGGATCGTCAGCCGAGGGGCCGTAGTTCCCGGATCAGGTCGAGCAACAGCCGGAGCGGGACCGGCACCTGCCGCCGGCTGGAATAATAGAGATGGAAACCGGGGCCGGTCGTCGACCAATCCTCCAGCACGAGCCGCAGGCTGCCTTGGACGATGTGGGGGGCGAAGGCGGGTTCGATCCCGTACATCATGCCGGCGCCGTTGATCGCCATCGCCTGCATCGTCGGCGTTTCGTTCACCGTGACGCGGCTGGGCAGCGCGACTGCGAACTCACCTTCGGGGCCTTCGAACTCCCACTGATAGATGCGGTCGTCCCCCAGCCGGACGCCGAGGCAGCGGTGATCGAGCAGGTCCTCCGGGCGCGCTGGTACGCCGAACCGATCGAGATAGCCGGGTGACGCGGCGACGACCCAGCGCAGGTCCGGCGACAGTCGCTGCACGATCATGTCCTCGGGTACCGTGCCGCCATAGCGGATCCCGGCATCGAACCCCTCGCCGACCACGTCGACCAGACGGTTGCTGGCAACGATGTCGACCGCGATATCGGGATAGCGATCGAGAAACACCGGCATCACGGGGCCGAGCAGCAGCGTGGCCGCATCCGCCACGACGTTCAGGCGGATGTGCCCGGCCGGCTTGTCCCGGAACCGGGCGAGGTTCTCGACAGCCTCGCCGATCGCGGCGAACGGGGCGTCGATCGCTGCGAGCAGCTCTTCACCAGCGGCGGTCAAGGTGACTGAGCGGTTCGTACGGTTAAACAACCGTACGCCTAGACGACCTTCCAGCGCTTTGAGCGAGTGGCTCAGAGCCGATGCGCTGACGCCCATATCGAGCCCGGCAAGTCGGAAGTTCCGGTGTCGGGCGATCGCCAGCACATACGCGAAGTCGGCAAGATCGGCTCTGCTGGCCATCGTGGTCCCAGCTTCTCCGTGACGTTCGATTTTGCTCAGCGTCGAGGCCCCTTGAACTGGGTATCAGTGACGGGCTCGAGCCAGTTTACGTTCTTGCCATCGAGCGTCTCGCTGATCGCCAGATGGCTCATTCCGGTCGTCGTCGTCGATCCATGCCAATGGCGGACTCCCGGCTCCACGTAAACTGTGTCGCCCCGACAGATGAGAGCGACGGGTCCGCCCCACTCCTGCGTCCACCCGCAACCACGCATGACGTGAAGCGTCTGCCCCGCAGGATGCGTATGCCAGTTGCTCCGCGCTCCAGGTGCGAAGGTTACTAACGCCGTTCCGGCCTGCCCAGGAGGCGTGGCGCTGGTCAATCTTCGTACGGTTACTCGACCAGTGAAGGTGGCAGCCGGACCTGGCTTAGCCACGATGGCATTATATTTAACAATCGTCTGAGCTTGCCCAACCGCCGGCACGGCCAGCAGCGTCATCGCCACGAGCGTCGATTGCAGCATACCATATCGATTAGGTCGCATACTGGTCCTCCGTGACCGCATCGAGCCAATCGACGTTCTTGCCGTCGACCGTCTCTGTGATCGCAATATGGCTCATTCCCGTCGTTGCGGTAGCGCCGTGCCAATGCCGTTCGCCCGCATCGAAGAACACGGTATCGCCCGGACCGACGTCTTCACGCGCTTCACCCTCGCGCTGAACCCAGCCTCTTCCGGCGGTGATGATGATCGTTTGGCCTGCTGGGTGAGTGTGCCATACCGTGCGGGCTCCCGGTGAAAAGGTCACGACCGCGGTGGACGCACGCCCGGGCGGGCTGGGCTGAGCCATGTTGTCGATGCGGACAGTACCCGAGAAATTGCTAGGTACATCTCCCTTCCTCGACGGTGCCGAACCATTTCGAGTGATTTTCATGATAATCTCCATGATGGAGGAATGAGGCACCGCTATAACGCTCCAGCAGACCGAGAGGTCATTGAGCTTAGCTCATTGCAACGTTGAATCGTTCGGACGACAGCATCGGCTTATCAGCTAACAATTAGCCCGTTATGTTTGGCGCCGGCTCCCCGTCGGCAGCTGCCCGAGCTTTCACAAATACTTTGGCGAAGCGGGCCGTCGGGAGGACTAAGCAACTAGAAACTCGCCTTGCTCAGTAGTGAAGCGCCATCGAGAAACCGCGTCGATTATTCGCGCGGTCATCGCAATCCGATATCGTTTGCGAAGACCCAACGATCACAGGCCAGCTCCAGAGCTGCCGGTCTTGACGAAAAACAAGAATGACAGATTTTTCACGTACGCGGTGGCACGAGGCCGCGCCCACGCGTTGTCGCCGTTCCTCAACGAATGGGATACCATGCCGAAAACATTGACTATTATTGGCATGGGCGCCTGCGGCGTCGCTGCATTCGCCGAAGCGGTTACTCGGCTATGCTATGATCCAGGCGACGGGTGGAACGTCCACCAGGAAACGGCCGATTAGCCCCCCTGCCCCATCAAATGAACGAACGTCTGTTTACCCCAATCGCCGCCCGAAAACAGCCGGTCCGCTTTCCACCACAAATGTCGCCGTTCCGCTTTCGCGCTGGATAAACCATTCGACTTGCCGGGAGAGCAGAGCGACACCGCTGGCAGACGAACGAAGGCGGTGAGTCGCCGCTCGCTGGCCCAGGTGATCTGATCACCGGGGCTGTGACCAGTGGGAACAGCATCGGTGCTGATCCCACTGGAGACCAGCATCATGACACGACTGACCGACACGCAGGCGATCCTGCTTTCTACCGCCTCGCAGCGCAATGACGGCAACCTGCTGCCTCTGCCCGCAAGCCTTGATGAGCGTGCAACGGCGAAGGCGTTGACCACGCTTCTCAAACGCAATCTGATCGGAGAGCGTGAGATCGATGATAAAGGCGCGGCGCACCGCACCGACGGCGATCTACGCTATGGCCTGTTCCTCACCCCGGCCGGTGCCAGCGCCATCGGTGTCGAGCCGGGCGACTCAGCAGCCTTCACTGGAGGCGCTGGTGAGGCATCCGCGGTATCTGCTCCCTCGACGCCCAAGCCGCCCACCAAGACGGCCATGGTGCTCGCCCTGCTGGGTCGCACCGACGGCGTCACGCTGCCCGAGTTGATCGAGGCGACCGGCTGGCTTCCGCATACCACGCGCGCGGCGCTCACGGGCTTCCGCAAGAAGGGACACGATATCGCGCGCACGAAGCGCGACGGTGCGACCTGCTACCGCATCGCGGAGCAGGCATGATGGACGTCGATGTCGAGCTAGCGCGATTGGACGCGCTGTCGTCGAGCGACCTGCGGCAACACTGGCGAACGCTGGTCGGCACATCTGTGCCGAAGATCAGCCCCAAGATGCTCCGCCTCGCGCTCGCCTGGGAGATCCAGGCGAGAGCAGCCGGCGGGCTGCCGCGCGGGGTTGCGCAAGCGCTCGACCAGCTCGGCCGCGGCCAGACCCGCACCCAGTCGGCGACGGCTGGCATGCGGCTGGTGCGCGAGTGGGCAGGGCGGGTCCATGTCGTCACCGTCGAGGAAGATGACGTGATCCGCTGGGATGAGCGCGAGTGGCGCTCGCTCAGCGAGGTCGCGCGCGCGATCACCGGCACGCGCTGGTCGGGACCGGCATTCTTCGGGCTCAAGAAAAAGGCGGTGGCGGCATGAAACACGTCCGCTGCGCCATCTACACCCGCAAATCGTCCGATGAGGGGCTGGAGCAGAGCTTCAACAGCCTCGATGCCCAGCGCGAGGCGTGCGGTGCCTACATCCTCAGCCAGGCCTCCGAGGGCTGGACGGCGCTGCCGGAGGTGTACGACGATGGCGGCCTGTCCGGCGGCACGCTCGAGCGCCCGGCGCTCAAGCGCCTGCTTGCCGAAGTGGCGGCAGGCCGGGCGGACATCATCGTCGTCTACAAGGTCGACCGACTGACCCGCTCGCTGTTCGACTTCGCCAAGCTCGTCGAGACGTTCGATGCGGCCGGCACCAGTTTCGTCTCGGTCACCCAGTCGTTCAACACGACCACAAGCATGGGGCGGCTGACGCTCAACATGCTGCTGTCATTCGCGCAGTTCGAGCGCGAGGTCACCGCCGAGCGGATCCGCGACAAGATCGCGGCGTCAAAGGCGAGAGGCATGTGGATGGGCGGCACCCCGCCGCTCGGCTACGCGCCGAACGACCGCACGCTCGTCATCGTCGAGGAACATGCCACGCTCATCCGCCACCTGTTCGCGCGCTACCGGGCGCTCGGCAGCGTCCGCCAGCTCCAGGACGAACTTGTATGCGACGGGGTGAGGGTGCCCGCGCGGACACGGTTGAGCGGCGCGAGCATCGGCGGTGGCGCGTTCACCCGCGGGCAGCTCTACCAAATCCTCAAGAACGTGATCTACACAGGCAAGATCGGTCATAAGGACAAGCTGTACGACGGTCTGCATCCCGCCATTATCGAGCAGAGCCTCTTCGATGCGGTCCAGTCCATGCTGGCCGACCACTGCCAGGGGCATCGCAGCCGGGCGGCGGCGGCCGAGCCAAGCCTGCTCGCTGGCCGGGTAGTCGACGCGGCCGGCGGGCCGCTCGTCGCTGCCCATGCGTGCAAGGGGAGGGTGCGGCACCGCTACTATGTCAGCCGTGCCTTGCATCACGGCAGCAGCGATACGGGCCTGCGACTACCGGCTCGCGAGCTAGAGAGCCTCGTCACCGAACGGCTGACAGAGTTCCTCATCGACCCGCTGGAGCTGGCAGCGGCGATGTCGCTTGTGGTGACACCTCAGCTCCTGACTACCCTACCGGATCGGTGTACGACGCTGACGGGGGAGCTGGGGCAGCGGCGGCCTCCTCTCGTACGAGCCATCGTCACCGCCGTCGAAATCAGGGCGGCCGAGATCGTCATCACCGTTAATCTGACGGCGCTCGCCGCGGCGCTCGGCGTCGAGCAGCCGGGCGGCGGGCCTGCTATCCTGGCACTTACCTGCACGGCACGACTGACCAGATCGGGGCGGGCGCTTCGGCTGGTGCAGGACAATGGCGTGCTCACACGCCAGACCGCCGACAAGTCGCTCGTCCGGTTGCTGGTACAGGCGCGACGCTGGTGGACCCTGCTGCGTAGCAGTGAGATCAGCATCGCCGAGTTGGCGGCTCGCGAGGGTGTCACCTCATCCTACGCCACCCGCGTGGTTCGTCTCGCCTTCCTCGCTCCTGCGGTGACCGAGGCCATCCTCGCCGGTCGGCAGCGTGCTGGGGTCACCGCTGCCAGCCTGACCCTGGAGAGCATCATCCCAGCGAACTGGCATACCCAGAAAGCCGCGTTCCTACCCGCGAGCTGATCCAGCCGCACCACGCATCTCGAAGGCCCGGCCGCAGCCAAGCTGCTGGCCGGCCTTTCGCCTTTGAGCGGCGCAATCCACCACCTAGGCGCACAATCCACTTGCCTGCCGTGCCCCTTCGAGCAATCACGTTAGCACCCCTCGTGAAAGCCGGGGGGAGGAGCGTCTCTGTCGGTGACCACCGGCACGCTCGAAGAGCTTCGGTGCACTATCTGGCAGAACTATCCCAGGAACCACGTGAAGGCACGTCGCCATCATAGTAGCGAGGTCGTCGATCCCGGCGGTTCACCGCCATCCGCCGGCCACCCTCGTCATATTTGGTCCGGACCCACTTATCGGTACCGAACACGAACTCGACGAACTGGCTCAGCGCATCGACCTGATCATCGTTCTTGCCATCCGGGAACGCCAGAAGCTCCCGGCGTAAGGCTTCGAGCCACGGCGCCATTATGGGGAGGAGAAAGTTGCCGGATCGCAGCTGGACGGTAGCCTTGGCGACACGGTCTTCCTTGCTCCCTCGTGGTGGTGGTGCTCTGAGCAGCCCCGGAAGCTGTGCTTTTTTCACGACCTGATGAAGCGAGATGCCGATCGACGCGCCCTCGATCACCAGCGCGTCGGCCTTCCAATGCCGGTGCCAGTCAATGACGCGGTCGGTCAGTTCGGTGAACTGCATCTGCTCGCGGATAACATCGAGCAGGTACCAATTGTCATCACGATAGCCCCAGGTCTGGCCCACCGAATAGTCGGAGTTGATCCGGTCGGTTGTGGCCGGGTCCCAGCTTTGTACGATCTTGTGGAAGAAGTCGCGACGAGGCCGTGCGTCATATTGCCCGAACCAGCCCCAGTCGATCAGCGCGCCGTCGGCGACGGTCGGATCCTGCTGGAATTGCGCGCCGAACGGCCGCGGCCCCATCTCCGCCTCCTTCTTCCTCAACTCCTCGGCGGAGATGAGGAATGGTGCGAGCACGTCACCCTTCTGGCGGTTCCAGGTCCTGCCACGCGGTAGCGGGATCACCTCGTTCTGGACCGCGATGGCCGGCAGGTTGAGGTGATGCCAGTCTCCTTTACGAAGCGCCCAGCCGACCAGGTCGTCCTCGTGCAGGCGCTGCATGACGATAACCAGCCGGCTGTCGTTCAAATTATCGAACCGGTTGAAGAACGTGGATTGGAACGTCTCGATCGCGTTCTCACGCTCGACCGCCGACATGCTGTCGGTGGCTTTGTGAAAGTCGTCGACGACGAGGAAGTGGGTGCCAAGCCCCGTCATCGCGCCCGCCTTCGAGGTCGCGCGAACCTCGCCGCCGCCGGCGGTGATCAACTGATCGGCGCGGTCCTGGCCTTTGCGGATCACCACTTCGGGAAACACGCGCCGGTAGCGATCGTCCTTGATGATCGTGCGGACGTTGTTGAACAGTCGGTTCGACAGCTCGGTGCCGTAGCTGACGATGGTGAGCTTGGCCGTCGGATCGTTGCCCAGCACCCAGGCCGGGAACGATCCCGAGACCAGCTCGGACTTGCCGTGCCGCGGTGGCAGCGTGATGATGAGCTTTCTGATGGTGCCGGAGGCGAGTTGCTCGAGGCAGTGCACCATCGCGTCGATGTGATTGCCCGGCGTCAGCGTCTCGCCACCATGAAGGATGCGAAACGCCTCGGGGTGGAAGTGCCCGAGCGAGCGACGCGTCACCTCGTCCGCTAACTTGCGGCGCGCAATGGGCGACAGCGCGGTGTGCGCATTCATGGCCTGGTGACCGAACGGTCGGTCTGGCGTACGACCGGTCGCTTGGGCAGGCCGAAATCCTCAAGGAGGCGGTCGATCGTATCAAGCTCCCAGCTCTCCATCTGCTCGCCTGGCTCCTGCCCAGCCACCTTGCGGCATAGCGTGACGAAGAGATCGAGGAGGATCTGCGCGGCTTTGACCGAGCCTTTGGCCGCTGAGTTCTTGAGCGACTGCACCGCGAACATGTCCATCGTGAGCAGCACCGTCTCTCCGTTCACTGTCGCGTTGAAAGGGGCCAGGAAGCTCCGCTCGAACTGCTGCTCAGCGCTCAGCTTCTCGCGCTTGACCGGTCCTTGCGGATTGCCGGACTGACCCTTCTTCCACTGCGTCACCTTGGGCGGGCGGTTCTTGCCGACGGTATAATCGCCATCGGCATCCCAGTTTGGACCGGTGCGGTCCACCTTGTGATGCGCACGCTTCTTCACTGGTTTCTCGTGAGCGCGCTCCGCAGCGGACGTCGTCGACGTTCGTGCAGATGGCGACGGCGTTGCCATCGGCCGTGTCCGCGCGCGCGGAGAGGCGTAAACAATGTTGGCTGTGACGGGTTGGACAGGTCGGAAAGGCATGATGATCCTCAGGGCTAGCTGTTGGTTCAGGCGGCGCGGCGCGTACGAGGGCGCGGCGACACGATGATCTTCTCGCGAGCTCGCCGCTCGGCGACCTGGGAGAAAGTCTCGCCTGTGTCCTGAAGGACTCCCTCGCTGTCGGTCACGCGCTTCCAACGATGGAGGATGGTGTCGACGTATAGCGGATCGAGTTCGACACCCCGGCAAATACGCCCGGTGCGCTCGGCCGCGATCAGCGTCGATCCGCTGCCGAGAAACCCGTCGAGCACGATCTCACCGCGATCCGATGCGTCGCGGATCGCATCCACCAGCATCGACACGTTCTTGCACGTGGAGTGCATCGCCAGCTGCTCGTCACGGCCCGCGCCGAAGCTGTTGACGCCCGCATATTGCCAGACGTTCGAGCGCGTGCGACCCCAGCGGCCGAGGTCGATGTTGTTCTTGTGCTTCTCGTCCCCCTTCCTAGCGATGAAGCAGAGCTCGTGCTGCGAGCGGTAGAAGGCGCCCAGCGCCGGCGAGGTCTTGACCCACACCGCCATGTTGATCATGGTGAGGTCAGCTGCTCGGATGCCGGACATGATCTCCCATACATGGCGCCAGTCCATGTACATGTAGAGGAGCGCGCCATTCCGACAGAAGGCGGCGAGCGTTGCGATGCTGGTGATGAGAAACTCGGTGAACTGCGCTTCACTCATCTCGCCGCTCGCCTGAACGAACTCGCGATGCTTGTGCTTGCCAAGACCGCCAACGTTGCCCTGAATTTTTACGTTGTAGGGGGCATCAGTCAGCACCATGCGGGCGCGATCTTCGCCCATCACGCGCTGCAGGTTCTCCGGCTCCAGCGACGAGCCGCACAGCACGAGGTGATCGCCCAGCTGCCAGATGTCTCCGAGCCGTGACACCTCGCTACCGGGCATGCCGACCTCGACCGGATCATCATCGGCATCTCTTCCTGCTCCAGCAGGAGGCTGGTGCAGCAGACTGTCGATTTCAGGCGTGGCAAACCCCGACACCTCGTACCCAAGGTCGATCGTCAGCGGCAGCAGCTCGCGCCATTCCTCGGTGAGCTCGAGCGTATCCCAGCTACTCTCCTCAGCGATCCGGTTGAGCGCCAGCCGCAGCAGCTGGATGTCGGTTTCGCTCAGATGATCGATGCGGACGGTCGGCACCTCGGTGAAGCCGCATTCCTTTGCGACCTCGAACACGCCCTCGCCGCCGATGATCTGTCCATCCTGGTCGATCAGGATCGGCAGGATCAATCCGAAGCGCTGGATGGACGCCTTCATTGCGGACGACCACCGCTTCGAGCGTTTGCGCAAGCTTCGCCCGTAGGCATGGATCTCCGCAACCGGTCGATAGACGATATCGACTCTCAGATTGTGTTGCAGCTGCTGGATGTCAGGCGACGGCGCGCCGCCGCTGAACTCCGGTGATACCCTAGACATCATCCAAACTCCTGACAGGCGCGACAGCACCGCTATCGTCGAGGAGAACGCTAGAGCCAGGGGCGCCGCCTACTCAGGTATACTATCCAGCGTTCCGTCGGCTGCTATTATGCAGAAAAATGCAACAGGTAAAGAGATAAACGCAATTAGGCCCAAGGCGAAAAGTAATAATATGACTTTCATTGTCAAGTTAAGAGATATTTGCGCTGTCAGCAAGCTCCGACTTTCCTCGTCAACATACCCGACGTTTCTCGGTCAACAAACCCCGGGTTTCATTGTCAACATTAGCTAGGTTTTTAGTCCCGGCATCTGGACGATCGGGTCGACGATCAACTGATCTGGCTCTGATGTCCAGATCTTGGCGATGTATTTGTAGGGTGTGAGTCCGCTCAGCTTATTGAGCCAGCGGTCGAAGTTGTAGGCGGCCATGAAGTCGGGTAGGTGCGTTCGCAGCTGGTCGTGGCTCTCGTAGTGGAAGCGTTTGGCGGTCCCTCCTTGATGGTGCGGTTCATCCGCTCGACCCCGGCCTTCGCCGGGGCAGGCTCTGACCGTTCGGCCACGGGTGGTTGGGTTTGGTGAGCCGGTGTTCGATGTCGTTCGCCTCGCAGATCATGTCGAAGCGCATCTGGCGCGACCAGGCGGTGTTGCGGTTGCGGGGCTGCTCGGCGAACTGGATGCCATTGTCGGTCAGGATCGTGTGGATGCGGTAGGGCATGGCTTTAAGTAGGTGCTCGAGGAACTCCCATGCTGTGCGCCGATCAGCCTTGTCGACCAGCTGGGTGACGGCGAACTTGCTCGTGCGGTCGATGCCGACGAACAAGTACAGCTTGCCTTCGGCGGTCTGCACCTCGGCGATGTCCATGTGGAAGAAGCCGATCGGGTAGCGTTTGAAGAGCTGACGCTTTGGCCCTTCGACTTCGCTCAGGAGAGCCTTGTCACCTTCTGTCCGGCAGGCGGGAGATACCATGCCGCTGTAAGCATCGGTGCAGCGCTGAGCGGGTCAAATGCGGGATCGACGGCTGCAGGGCGTAGGGGCAGTCGCCGAGCGGCAGCAGCGTGTGCCGCCAGAATGCCACAACCATTGCCTCCTCCGCTTCGGTCAAGGTCGTGGAATGAGGGGCCTTTGGCCCGGTCTTCAGATCCTCGACCGTAGCCCGCTTACGCCACTTCGCCACCGTCTTCGGGTTGATCCCCTGCCCTCGGCTCAGCGTCGCGAGCGAAGCCTGCGATCGCTGTATTGCTGCTCGGATGGCGTGCGTGGTCCCTTCGGCAGGCTCAGGACAGGCGTGGCGCTCCCGTGACGTGACTGTCCCATACGGCTTCCTTCCATTCCAACGAAGGATCGCACCATCAAACCGTGGGATCAAACGCCAGGCCTTCCCCTAATCTCCCATCTTTCATACGCTGCCGTTTACCTGCCGCTTCCCTGCTAGTGCCACAGGGAAAGCCGACGCGAAACGCCTGAAAAAAAGGGGCTATTCGGCAGCGGGTGCCAGCTGGAGATGCTCTTTTGACGGATTTACCGTGTCAAACGCGCGTCGGCAGGGAAGATGAGGGCCGGCTCAATCGCGCAATTGCGAAACGGTACTGCGCCACGGACGCGCGGAGAAAGCCGGCGTCAGTGGCGAGCAAAAGGGCGGGAGAGCATTCTCTGTCGTACGGAAGGTGCGGGGAAAGCGCGCCGTTTCGCGCCGAAAACCTCGGATCACCCGAGCGGTTTCATAATCTCGAGACTGGGTGGCGGAGCGGGAGGGATTCGAACCCTCGATACGCTTTTGACGTATACTCACTTTCCAGGCGAGCGCCTTCGACCACTCGGCCACCGCTCCGCATTGCTCTGGAACGCGCCTGCTAGAGCGGGTTTGGCCGCGGTGCAAGCGATTGCGTGATGCGGCGCGCTCGGGCAGTCTCACAGCGATGATCACCGCCCTTCTCGCCGCCGCGCTCGCCCAGGCCACGCCGACGCCCACGCCCACGCCCACGCCAACGCCGGCGCCTGCCCCGCCGCTGCCGTCCGATCCGGTCGCGGCGGACTGGGTCGCGGTGCCCGATGACGAGATCCTCGTCTTCACGCTCGCGAACGGGCACGGCTTCACGCTCCGGCTCGCGCCCGCTTACGCGCCCGCGCACGTCGCCAACATCCGCGCGCTCGCCCGCGCGCGCTGGTGGGACACCGCGACCAGCGTCTACCGCGTGCAGGACAATTACGTCGCGCAATGGGGCGATGCGACCGAGAAGAAGCCGCTCGTCCCCGGCGTCGCGGACG
>Ga0308158_10000724_pt1 | contig 45584 bp, 37 predicted proteins | sample PhyBR2_FD_201038 | JGI IMG/M metagenome (GOLD analysis project Ga0308158, IMG submission 201038) | Phyllosphere microbial communities from UC Gill Tract Community Farm, Albany, California, United States - DLSLB.R2 | ecosystem: Host-associated > Plants > Phyllosphere > Unclassified | place: USA... | reverse complement strand
GCCCCACCCCCGCCCCCTCCCCTGAAGGGGAGGGGTGAGCAGTGTTGATCGTTTTCGACTCTAAACGGGGTTTGGGGCGTTGGAGCTTGGTACTGATTGCCGTTCAGCCTGAGCGAAGTCGAAGGCCAAGCCCCGAACCTCAACCCGGCCACGAAAACCGGATCGTATCCTCGCGCAACCCGTCCAGCACCACCGGCACCCCGCCCGAGCGGATCATCCATTCCAGCCGGTGGTCGCGATATTCGCGTCGTCGTCCGCCGCTGCGATAATGGTCGGCGGCCTGCGCCATATGCGCCGCCGCCGCATCGAACTCGGCAAAGGTCTCGGCCACGGCAGGCCGCGCCGAAACCCGCTCATGCCACAGTGCCAGCGCCGATCCCGCCACTGGCGCCAGCCCGTAATGCACCGAACGGTTGACCATCGGCGCGACCGCCGCATCGGCCCGCCCGAAGGTCTCGCCACCGAACCAGGGCGCATCGCCCAATCGCTTCGTAAGCCACGCCTGAAGCACCCGCGTATCCGTCGCCGCGACATGGCGCATGTCATCCGCCAGCGCACCCTCGGCGCGGCGGAACCACAGGATTTCGCCATAGCCCCAGTTCACCGCCTCATAGGGGCCGTCGGCAATCTCCTCGACCTCGCGCTGGCGGGCGCGCACAAGCGGATCGCGGGGCATCAGCGGCGAGCCCGGCCAGCGTTCGTCGAGATAGTCGAGGATGATCGTCGAATCGAAGATCGCCTGTCCGTCCTCGACGATCAGCACCGGGACTTCGGTCCGGGGGTTGGCGGCGGCAAATTCGGTATCCTGCCGCCCCGTGCCGAAATCGTCGGGCATCACGCACGTAAAGGCGATGCCCTTTTCGCGGAGCGCGATCTTCACCTTCTGCCCATAGGAGGACAGCGGATGATCATAGAGGATCACGCCGCCGCGCCCTCGCGCCGTTCGAGTGCCTGGCGCAGCGCGTGAACCTCGGCCTTCAGCGCCTTGAGGTCATCGACCTCCATCCCCGACCGGGCGATCAGTTCCTCGCCCAGGCAGCCGCACCGGTCGCGCATCTCGCGCCCGGCGGGGGTCAGGCTGACGCGCACCTGCCGCTCGTCGTGCGGATCGCGTTCGCGCACCAGCAGCCCGGCGGCCTCTAGCCGCTTGACCAGCGGCGTGACCGTGCTGGACTCCAGCGACAGGCGTTGCGCGATCGCACCGATCGTGCGCCCGTCCTCCTCCCACAGGACATGCAGCGCCAGATATTGCGGATAGGTCAGGCCGAGCTGGTCGAGCATAGGCTTGTAGCTGCGCTGGATCGCCATGTTGGCGGCATAGACTGCGAAGCACAGCTGTTCGTCGAGCGGCCATGGGGCCGACATTCGCCATCTCCCTTTAGAGCGAAATGCATATCACGATAAAAGAACCGCTGGACAAGTACGTTCCATCACCCCATATATTTATCGCGATAAATAGTATCGGAGACATCATCATGACGATCGACGTGAAGTACCAGACCCAGGCGCGGGCCACCGGCGGTCGTGACGGCCATGCCGCCACCCCGGACGGCACGCTCGACGTCAAGTTGTCGACGCCGAAGGAACTGGGCGGCGCCGGGGGCGACGGCACCAATCCGGAACAGCTGTTCGCGGCGGGCTATTCGGCCTGCTTCATCGGCGCGCTGAAGGTGGCGGGCCAGCAGCTGAAGGTGAAGATTCCCGATGCCGTCGCCGTGTCGGCCAAGGTCGGCATCGGTCCGCGTGCAGCGGGCGGGTTCGGCATCACCGCCGACCTGACCGTCGACCTGCCCGGCATTGATCGCGCCGAGGCCGAGAAGCTGGTCGAGGCCGCGCATCAGATCTGCCCCTACTCGAACGCCACGCGCGGTAATGTGGATGTCGGCCTGACGCTGGCCTGACACCCTTTGTTTCTTCCCTCTCCCCTGGACAGGGGAGAGGGTTAGCGAAGCTTGCCAGCTTGGCTGGCTAGCGCAGCTTGGGGGAGGGGTTGAGCGAGCCTTTGGCTCGCGCGCGCTCTGCGCGCCACCCCTCACCCAGCTCCGACTAAGCCTTTGCTCACGCAAAGACCAAGTCTGCGCAACCCTCTTCCCTCTGTGAGGGGCGAGGGAAGCAATACGCAAAAATCGAAGTTTTCTGCTCCTAAGCGGAATCGCGGACGATCAGGCGCGGTGGCATTTCCAGCCCCGGCGCGGCGGTTCCGTCCAGCCGCGCGAACAGGGCCTCGACCATCGCCCTGGCCCCCGCCTCCAGATCCTGCCGGATCGTGGTCAGTCGGGGAATGGCGCGCTCGGCCAGTGGCAGGTCGTCAAAGCCCGTGACCGCGACATCGCCCGGCACCGACTGGCCTGCGGCAACCAGCGCCGCCATCGTCGCGAGCGCGATCATGTCGGACGCCGCGACGATGGCGTCGATCCCCTGCCCCGCCTGCTTCATCCGCGCCAGATTGCCCGCGATCTGGTCGGGCATCAGCTCGGGCGCGAGCGCCACGTCCAGTTGTTGGGGCGGCGGCAGTCCGGCATCGGCCATCGCCTCGCAAAGCCCCGCATGGCGCTGCGCCAGTTCCAGCGTGCGGACCTCGCCCATGAAGGCGATGCGACGGCGGCCGGTGGCGATCAGATGCTCGCCCGCCATCCGCCCGCCCAGCCGGTTGTCGACGCCCACCGCGCAGTGGTGCTGTCCCGGCATGGTGCTGCCCCAGACGACGAGCGGCAGATAGGTTTCGGCCACCGCCTCGATCACCGGCAGTTGGTCCGACTGGCCGATCAGCAATACGCCATCGACCATGCCCGATCGGGTGATCCGCGACAGCCAATCGTCATCGTCGGGGATGATCCGCGACAGCATCACGTCATGGTCGCGCGCCGCCAGTTCGTCGGCCAGATGGCCGAGCAGCGACATGAAGAAAGGATCGGACAGCCGCTGCCGCCGCTCATGGCCCAGCGGAATGGCGACGCCGATCACGCCGGTCCGCTGTGCGCGCAGGCGGCGGGCCATCTGGTTGATCTGGAAATTATGCTCGGCGGCCAGCGCCTCGATCCTTGCCCGCGTCTCGGCATTGACGACGCTCTTGCCCGCCAGCGCGCGGCTGACGGTGCCGGGCGACACGCCCGCCAGCCGGGCAATGTCCTTTAGGGTTCGGGCGGGCGGAGCCGATTGGGTCATGGCCGTCCTCCTGAACGAAAAACGGGGCGGATGCCAAGTGGCACCCGCCCCAAGGGGAGTGGATCAGAAGCGGTAGCGGACCGAGGCCGTCACCGTGCGCCCATAGAGCGCGGTGTTGTTGAACACCCCTTGCGTCGAGGACAGGACCGGGAAGATGCCGCCGCCGCCACGGAAGCCGAGCTTGTCGAAGATATTGTTGGCGTTCAGGCCCAGCTCCAGCTTGTCCATCGGCCGCACGGTGATGAAGCCGTTGAAGAAGGTCGAGCCCTTGATGGTGTAGAGGTTGAAGTCGTCGGACTTGGTGCTGGTCTGGCCGTTCATGCTGACGCCGAACGCGATCGGACCGGCGTCGTAGGACGGCGACACCACGAACAGGAAGTCGGGCAGGCCGCCGGGCTTCTTGCCGACCAGCTGCGGCGTGGCGCTGCTGGTGATCTTCGAATTCGCATAGGTCGCGTCGACCGCCAGGTGGAAGTCGCCGTACGTCACGCGGCTGGTGAACTCGATACCGTAGGAGCGATAGCCGTTCGAGATGTTCGGATTGTTGTTTGGCGCCGGGTTGTTGATCCGGGTGAAGTCGTAATTATTCTCGGTCAGGGTCGAGTGGAAGCCCGTGACTTCGACCGAGTAGGATGCGCCGAACAGGCCGCCGCGCTGCTTCAGGCCGATTTCCTGCTGGTTGAGGAAGTTGACCGAGGTCGCCTGCCCCTGCGCATTCAACGAGCCGTCCGCATTGAAGTTACCCGACAGGACACGGCGATCGGCGTTGAAGCGGCCGCCGCGGCTGGCGCGGGCGAAGACGCTGGTCTTGCTGTCGAACGCATAGAGCGCGCCCACCGACCAGCTGACATAGCCATCGGTATAGTTGATCTTCTCCACGTTCGGGCTGAGCACCAGCGAGGGGATCAGCGCCGAGCCCAGCGCGTCGGTCACGCGGGTCGTCGGACCGGCGACTCCGCCCTGCGCGGTGCCCTCGCCATGCACGCTGTCATAACGGACCGAGGCGTCGAGGTTCAGCCCGCCGACCTCGTAACCCGCCTGCAGGAAGGGCGCGACATCGGTATAGGTCAGGTCCACGCGACGCGCGCAGCAGCTGCCCCAATTGTCGTTGAACCCCGCCTGGCCCGCGGCGGTCAGCTGCGTGCCCGTGGTCGAGAACAGGTCGAGCGGCGCGGCGTTATTCCCGTTCAGCTCGCTATACTGGCGGTTGACATGCCAGTCCTGGACGATGTTCTGCCGCATCACGAACAGACCGGCGGTCAGCCGCGCCTTGCCCGGACCGACATCGAACTTACCGTTCAACGTCAGGTTGTTGGCAAAATTGTCCATGTTCTTCATGAACACGTTGATGTTCGGGTTGTTGTTCACATAGGCGCCCGTGAACAGCTGCCCGGTATTTGGCCCCGCCGCATAGCGGATCGAGCCGACCGTCTGGCCATTCACCGTCGAACCGATCAGGCCGCCGGTGCCGGTGCGCGTCAAGACGTTGATAAACTGGGTCGTGAAGTTGCCGCTGATCCACTGGTAACGGATCGTGTCGTCCAGCGAGATATTGTCGGTGATGTCGTAATGCACCTGGCCGCTGATACCGGTGACGCGCGGGTGGATGCCCTGCACCTCGGCCGTCTTCACGCCGCCATTGTCATAGTCCAGATACTGGAAGTTGCGGTTGTAGATCGTGTAGGCCGACCCCGACCGCCCGTCGAAATTGGGCAGCGGGGTGAAGCCGGTCACCCGGTCGCCGTCCAGCGTGGCCAGCGTCGGCGTGGTGGTGTTGGTCGGGGCCTGTTCGTCCAACCGCTTGAAATACAGGCGAATGAAGCCGCGATTGTCGGGCAGATCCTTGGTGATGTTCGCCTTGATCTGATAGCCGCGCAGGATGTTGAAATTCTCGTTGGTATAGCCGCCGCCGTTGCGCGCATAGCCACCGACATGGAAGCGCGTCGTCTCGTCGATCGGGCCGCCATAGTCGAAATCGACACGATGCTCGCGGAAGCCCAGGCCGTTGGAATAGGCGATCTGGCCGCCTTCCACGTCGCCGGTCTTGCTGATGAAGTTGATGACCGCGCCCGGCGCCTGGCTGGCGAAGGTCGAAGCCGAACCGCCGCGCACCGCCTCGACCGTCTTGATATTCTGGTCGAAGCGCAGCCAATAGTCGTTGTTGCCGAAATTGATGTCGCCGAACAGGACGTCGGGCAGGCCGTCTTCCTGCAGCGAGACATATTCCGAGCCGCCGGTCGACACCGGTATGCCGCGCACGCCGATATTGGCGTTGCCGCCCGGACCTGCCGTATCGCTGGGCTGAAGGCCGGGGATGTTGCGCAGGATTTCGGCGGTCGAACGGGGCGTGAAGTTCTGGATCGCCTCCTGGCTGACCTGCGACACCGAGATCGAGCTGCGGAAGCGCGACCGCTCGCCGCTGGTCGCGGTGACGACGATGTCTTCGCTGGAGGCACCGGCGTCGGGGGTGGCCCCTTCCTGGGTCGCCGGGGTCGGAGCCTGCGCCGTCTGTGCAAAGGCCGGTGCGCTGACCAGCGCCACTGCCAAGGCCGCCATCGATCCGCAGGACCGCAGAACGCTCGTCGTCATATCCCTCTCCTGATTCGCCCCGGTGTCCGGGATGTCGTGCATTCTGAGTATCACACTAGCAATCGTTTGCAACGGTATTATGCAAACCTTTGCATGGAATTTCTGTTCTGTGTGATCGTAAAATCACAGCGGCGAGAGCATAGGAGACCGGATGGGATCGCAAACCTTTGCATGATATGGCGTGACAAGGGGCGACCCCGCCAGCATCGGGGATGATGGAGAGGATGGCATGATGAACGACAGGTCCGCCGAAGCAATCCGGTCGGTCGTGATCGTCGGCGGCGGTACGGCGGGCTGGATGACCGCCGCCGCGCTGGCCCATGCGATGCCGCGTGGCCTGTCGATCACGCTGGTCGAGTCGGACGCCATCGGCACGGTCGGCGTCGGCGAAGCGACCATCCCGCCGATCCGCCTGTTCAACCAGACGCTGGGCATCGACGAAGCCGAGTTCCTGCGCGAGACCAGGGGCAGCTTCAAGCTGGGAATCGAATTTGTCGACTGGGGACGCAAGGGGCATCGCTATTTCCACCCCTTCGGCACGCACGGCAAATCCTTCGATCTGGTCGCGGTGCATCAGCATTGGCTGGCGGCGGGCGGGCCGGATAGCGGCATCGCCTTTGACGACCTGTCCATGGCCTGGGGCGCGGGCCAGCGCGGACGGTTCGCCCAACCCATGGCCGATCCGCGCAGCGTGGCCTCGACCTTCGACTATGCCTATCACTTCGATGCCGGGCTCTATGCGCGGTTCCTGCGCCGCTATGCCGAGGCGCGCGGCGTCGTGCGGGTCGAAGGGAAGATCTCGGGCCACGCGCTGGAGGGCGCGCGCGGCCATGTCGCCTCGGTCACGCTGGACGATGGCCGGGTACTGGCAGGCGATCTGTTCGTCGACTGTTCGGGTTTTCGCGGGCTCTTGATCGAAGAGGCGCTGGGCACCGGCTATGAGGACTGGACGCACTGGCTGCCCTGCGACCGTGCGGTGGCGGCCCCGTGCGAAACCGGCGGCGACGGGCTGACGCCCTATACCCGCTCGACCGCGCGGGAAGCCGGATGGCAATGGCGCATTCCGCTCCAGCATCGCACCGGCAATGGCTATGTCTATTGCAGCCGCCATATCTCGGACGATCAGGCCGCCGCGACGCTGATGGCCAATCTGGACGGCAAAGCGCTGGGCGATCCGCGTTTCCTTCGCTTCACCACCGGGCGGCGCAAGCTGATGTGGAACCGCAACGTCGTCGCCATCGGCCTGTCGAGCGGCTTCATGGAGCCGCTGGAGTCGACCAGCATCCACCTGATCCAGGCGGGCATCGCCAAGTTGCTCGCCTATTTCCCTACCCAAGCCTTCGCACCCGCGGCGATCGAGGAATATAATCGTGTCGCGATCACCGAATATGAGCGGATCCGCGACTTCCTGATCCTGCACTATAAGCTGACCGAGCGAACGGACGCACCGCTATGGCGCGAATGCGCAGGCATGCCGATCCCCGATACGCTGGCGATGAAGATCGCGCATTTTCGCGAAAGCGGGCGGCTGGTCGCGCGCGACATGGACCTGTTCGGCCCGGCCAGCTGGGCGGCGGTACATCTCGGCCAGTTCAACATGCCCGAGGGGCTGGACCCGCTACTGGCCTATGCCGATCCGGCGCAGAGCCGGGGGTTCGTGGGCAAGCTGGCCAGCGCGATCGGGCAGATGGCGGAGTCTATGCCGAGCCATGAGCAGTGGCTGAAGAAGATCGGGGCGACTGCCTGATCCTCCCCGGCACGGGAAGGTGGCAGCGCAAAGCGCTGACGGAGGGGAGCTTCGGCAAGGGCCTCCCTTGAGGCCCACCCCCTCCACCACCGCTTCGCGGCGGTCCCCCTCCCCGTTCCGGGGAGGAATGGTCAGAGCCCCTCGCCGCCGACCCATTGCGCGTGCGCCAGCCGCCGTGCCAGTTCCCAGTTCTGCTGCCGCAGGTCCGGCACCGCGACGACTTCCCACAATCCGCCGCGCGTCATCGGACCGATGCAATAGAGTCGCTCGGCCACTCCGCCATCCGCGGCCACGACATGGCTCTGCGCATCGACCTCCAGCCCGATGCGCAGCGCGTCCGGGCGGATCATCCCCTCGCCGATCAACTGCCGGATCAGCGGCTCGCGCGAACGAAGAAGGTCGCCCTGCGGCCCGGTGCAGTTGACGATCCGCGCGACCCGCAAGGTCTCTACGGTATCGCTCCCGCGCGGCCGCCAATGGACGACGGCCCCCTGCCCGTCCGGTTCCACCCGCACCAGCTTTCCGCCTGCGATCGACAGCCGCCCCACCTCGACCAGCGCCTCCACCCGGTCCGCGACCGAGGGCGCGAGGCGGTGGCGGTGAACATCCCAATAGGGCCGCACATGCCGCAGGAACCGCGCCCGGGTCGCGCCATCCGCCGCGCCCCACATCATCTGCGTCACCGGACGAAGCGCATCCACCGCGCCGCGCCATCCCTGCTCCAGGGCCGCACAGCGAACATGCCGGACCAGCGCCGACAGGCTGGCGGCGGGCCGTTCGCGTAGAGGGATGACCGGCGGCGTCTCGGCATGGCGGCGCGGGGCAAGGCCCCGGCGCGAGATGGCGATGGTTCGCCCGCCAAAGCCACTGGCATCCAGCAGCAAGGCCGCATCGATCGCGGTCAGCCCGCTACCGACCAGCAGCACCCGGTCGTCTTCGCCCAGCCCTTCGGCGATATCGCCCGCCCAGGGGTCCTCGCGATAGCATCCGTCCGCCAGCGTCGCCGGATCGATCCCCGGTGGGGTGTGCGGCGGCAGGTTGCCCAGCGCCAGCACCACCGCATCCGCCGTTAATCCCGCGCCCTCCGTCATCTCGAGGCGATAGCCCTGCCCGACCCGTTCGAGCGCCACCACATCGCCGCTCGCCAGCGTCAGCCGGGCCGGGTCGGCCGCGATCGTCTCCATCAACAGGTCGCGCAGATAGTCACCATAAACGCGGCGCGGCACGAAGGTCTTCGCATCCCCCGCCCCGCGCGCGACCAGCCAGCGGACGAAGTGATCGGGATCGTCGCGGAGCGCGCTCATATTGCCCGCCCGCACGTTCAGCAGATGCTCGGCATGCGCCGCGCTATAGGCGACGCCCCGCGCCAGCTGATTGGCGCGCCGCTCGATCAGCGTCGCGCGGGGGCCGCCATGCCGCACCAGATTGATGGCCAGCAACGTGCCCGCAAAGCCGCCGCCGATAATCGTGACATGCTCGATTCCTGCATCCATCAACCGACCCGTCCCTTCGTGATCGCCACCGCCGATGCCCTAATCCCATCACAGCCCATCTTCACGCAGATTTCAGTATACGATTTTGCGAGCTGCCGTTAGGCTTCCATGCTTCAGATCGAGGATTGGGTGGGTCGATGCGGCCGTGCTGGCGGAATTACGGACTTTCGGTTTCATTGTCGTGGATCGCTCTGGCGGCCCCGCTCATGGCCCAGACGCCGGTGCCCATGCCGCCGCCGTCCGATGCCTCGGCCCCGACGCCGCCCGCCGCGCCTTCCGGTGCCTTGTCGGTCGAGGGGATTTTCGGCCCGGGAGCGGTGCGCACCGAGTCCGTTCGCGCCAGCCGCTGGGGCAAGGACGGCGAAAGCTACCTCGCGCTGGAGAACGCGCCCAGCGGCGGACAGGACATCGTCCGCTATGCGATCGCCGACGGACGGCGACAGGTCGTGGTCGCCGCCGCCGATCTGGTCCCGCCTGGGGCGAGCGCGCCGCTTGGGATCGACAGCTATGAATGGTCGCCCGACCGTCGCTGGCTGCTGATCCAGACCAATGGCAAGCGCTTCCGCCGAACCAATGCGCTGTCGGATTACTGGCTGTACGACACCACCGCCAAGCGGCTGCACAAGATCGGCGGCGACGCCGCGCCCTCGACCCTGCTCTACGCGACGGTCTCGCCGGACAGCCGCCACATCGCCTATGTCCGGGGCAACAACATCTATGTCGAGCCGATCGGGGGCGGCGCGGCGACCGCGCTGACCAGAGACGGCGACGATTATGTCGTCAACGGCCTGGCCGACTGGGTCTATGAAGAAGAGTTCGGCGTCCATCGCGCCTTCGAGTGGAGCCCGGATTCCCAGCGCATCGCCTTCCTGCGCTTCGATACGAAGGGCGTCGGCACCTTCGACATGATCAAGAACACCGGCGGCCAATATTCGCAGGTGATCCCGCTGCAATATCCCAAGGCGGGGACGACCAACTCGGCGGTGACGACCGGGGTGATCGATGTCGCCGACGGCACGACCCGCTGGTTCAAGCTGACGGGCGATCCGCGCCAGAATTACGTGCCGCAGATCAGTTGGGCGGGCGGCTCCGACGCGCTGTTCATCCAGCAGTCCAACCGGCTCCAGAACACGTACAACGTCCTGCTCGGCGATCCGGCGACCGGCGCGGTCAAGCCGATCATGGTGGAAAAGGATGCCGCCTGGGTCGAGGCCAATCCCGCCCCCGAATGGCTGAACGGCGGGCGCAGCTTTACCTGGCTATCCGAGCGGGACGGATGGCGTCACCTCTACACCATCGACCGCGCGAGTGGCCGCGCGACCCTGCGCACGCCGGGCAAGTTCGACGTGGTCGAATTGCTCAACGTTGATGAGAAGGCGGGCTATGCCTGGTTCATCGCCTCGCCCGACAATCCGACGCAGCGTTACCTCTATCGCACCACCCTGTCGGGCACCCCGAAGGTCGAGCGACTGACCCCGGCGGGCCAGCCGGGCACGCACAGCTACGACATAGCGCCGGGCGAGCATTGGGCGCTGCACACCGTCTCGCGCTTCGACGCGCCGCCGGTCACGGACATGCTCGACATGACCCGGCAGCAGCCGTTGCGGACACTCGCCGCCAATGCGCCGCTCGCCAAGGTCGTAAAGGACACCGGCCTGCCCGCCACCGAGTTCTTCCGCGTCGATATCGGCGGCGGCACGCAGCTCGACGGCTGGCTCATCAAGCCGCCGCACTTTGACCCCGCCAAGCGCTATCCGATCCTGTATTTCGTCTATGGCGAACCCTGGGGCCAGACGGTCGCGGACCGCTGGGCGGGGGCGCAGGGGCTGTGGCACCGGATGCTGGCGCAGAAGGGCTATCTGGTCGCCAGCCTCGACCCGCGCGGCACCGCCAGCCCACGCGGGCATGACTGGCGCAAGATCATCTATCGCCAGGTCGGCATCCTCGCCTCCGCCGATTATGCGGCAGGCGTGCGCAAGATGCTGAGCACGCGCCCCTATATCGACCCGGCCCGAATCGGCATCTGGGGCTGGAGCGGCGGCGGCGCGATGACGCAGAATGCGCTGTTCCGCTACCCGGACCTCTACAAGACCGGCATCGCGGTGGCGGGGCCGACCGACATGAAGCTCTACGACACCATCTATCAGGAGCGTTACATGGGCCTGCCGCAGGACAATGCGGAAGGCTATAAGAACGGCTCGCCGATCACCTTCGCCGACCGGCTGAAGGGCAATCTGCTGCTGATCCACGGCACGCTGGACGACAATGTCCATTACCAGAATCAGGACCAGCTGGTGGACCGGCTGATCCACTTCAACAAGCCCTTCACGATGATGGCCTATCCCGACCGCAGCCACGGCATCTATGAGAGCGAGAATACCAGCATCCACCTCTATTCGCTGATGACCCGCTATCTGGAGACGAACCTGCCGCCCGGCGGGCGGTGAGCGGGGGATCAGTACATCCGCAGGACCCGGGGCTTGTCTTCCCGCCGCCAGCCACCGGCCGTGCGGATGTAGCGGTTGACCGTATCACTGCCGCAGGGGCCGCTGCACTCCCAACTGATCGCCACGGTTGCCGATTGGCCATCCGCCGCCATGACCGGCGCGTCGACCGTATAGATACTCGCCCAAGCCGGTGGCGGCGCCGACGTCGGATAGTGCTGGCTGGCGCGGGCGCGGGCATCGTCGTTCGCGGCGGCATAACCATCGGGCAGGCCGTGCCGCAATTGGGGGCAAAGCTTCATCAAGCCGCTGCGTTCAGGGTCTGTCTCGACATATTCATTCTTCGCACTCGTGGACGGCAGATCGACAAGCACGGCCCGTCCCACATCGCATAGCGCCCCGCTGCCCGGCTGAGCGGCCTGCATCATCAGGCCGAGAGTCATGAAGAACATGGCGGCTCGTTCCCTTCACTGGAACATGATTCCACCGTTTCCAACATAGGACAAGCTATCCTCGCGCCGCTTATGCAATCGTTTGTTGCAATCCGTCTTCGATCACGCCATGATGGTCTCAACGCGGCAAAACCGGCGTTAGATACGGACCTACCCCCCGCGTGCGAGAGGACCCGCATGACCCCCTCCACTCCTGTTGGTACGATGGCCTCGGCCAAGCCCCGCCTCTCGCTGACCCGCATCCTGGAGATGAATCTCGGCTTCCTGGGCCTGCAATTCAGCTTCGGGCTGCAACAGGGCAATATGGCGCCGATCTACAGCTACCTCGGCGCGTCCGAGGCGCAGATCCCGTTGTTGCAGATGGCCGGGCCGATGACCGGCCTGCTGATCCAGCCGCTGATCGGCGCGATGAGCGACCGGACGGACAGCCGCTGGGGACGGCGGACGCCCTATTTCCTGATCGGGGCGGTGCTGTGCGCGCTGGGCCTGTTCTTCATGCCGCTCAGCTCGTCGTTGCTGATGGCGGTGTCGCTGCTCTGGATTCTCGACGCGGGCAACAACATCACCATGGAGCCGTACCGCGCCTATGTCTCCGACCGGCTCGACGGGGCGCAGCATAATATCGGCTTCCTGACGCAAAGCGCCTTTACCGGCCTGGCGCAGATGCTCGCCTTCCTCACGCCCTCGATCCTGGTCTGGGCGGGCATGAACCCGGACTGGGTGGACGGGCACCACATCCCCTACACCGCGCGCGTGGTCTTCATGATCGGCGCGGTCCTGTCCTTCGTCACCATCGTCTGGTCGATCAAGCGGGTGCCCGAGCTGCCGCTGGCACCCGAGGAGCGCGCCCGCATCGCCGCTGCGCCCAAGGGCATCGGCGCCACGCTGAAGGAGATCGGCGACGCGATCCGCGACATGCCATTGCCGATGCGCAAGCTGGCGCTGATGAGCCTGTTCCAGTGGTATGCGATGATGGCCTATTGGAACTACGTCATCTACGCGATCGGCCGGTCGGTCTATGGCACGGCGGACGCAACTTCGTCGGGCTTCCATGCCGCGGTGCTGACCAATGGCGAGGTGGCCGCCTTCTATAACGGCGTCGCCTTCGTGGCAGCGTTCGCGATGGTGCCGCTCGCCAAACGGATCGGGGCCGCGCCGCTCCACGCCGCCTGCCTGGTCATCACCGGCATCGGCATGATGGTGATGCCGCACATGACCAGCAAGGCGATGCTGTTCCTGCCCGCGATCGGCATCGGCCTGGGCTGGGCGAGCATGATGGGCAACCCCTATGTCATCCTGGCGGGCTCGATCCCGCCCGAGCGCACCGGCGTCTATATGGGCATCTTCAACATGATGATCGTCATTCCGATGCTGATCTTCGGTGTGACGCTGCCACTCTTCTATCAAAGCTGGCTGGGCGGCGATCCGCGCAACGTGCTGACGCTTTGCGGCGTGCTGATGCTGCTGGCCGCCGTCTCCGTCTACACCGTGCGCGCCCGCAATGCCCAGGGGCTGCCGCTCGGTGCCGCCCCGCAAGCCTGATCCCCCTTTTTCCGATTTCTCCCTGAGGTATCATGACCGAAACCCCCGCCCCTGCCCATTGGTCGGCCGACGCGCTGGCCGGGATCGCTGCGCAGACCGACGCGCGCCTGCCGGTCTTCACCGCCGCCGATATCGTGCCGATCCTGCCCGACCATGATTTCTGGGATATGTGGCAGATCGCCTATGCCGATGGCCGCACCGCCTTTCTCGGCGGGCGGAGCTGGTGGTTCTTCCTCGCGACGCCGCGCCTGTCCGATCCCGAGCTGCGCCACGACGAAGCGCGTATCCGGCTGACCAGCTATGGCGCGGATGGATGGCGCGATCACGGCGTGACCTTTGCCGATGGCTTTACGCCGGGCAGCCGCGAATGGTCGGGCTCGGCGGTGCTGGACGAGGACGATACGACGCTGACCATGTATTTCACCGCCTCCGGGCGGCGCGGCCAGCCCCGCACCTTCGAGCAGCGGCTGTTCGAGACGCAAGGGCGCTTCCTCATCCAGGGCGAGGACGCGTGCACCGAAGGCTGGAGCGAGCCGGTCGAAAGCGTCGCGGCGGACGGCCATCACTACATCGTCGCCAATCAGGCCGAGCCGGAAAATGGCGGCATCAAGGGCTTTCGTGATCCCGGCTATTTCCGCGATCCGGCGGACGGCGCGGAGTATCTGTTGTTCGTCGGCTCGGCGGGCTGGGTGAAGCAGGATATCGACGGCGTGGTCGGCGTCGCCAGGCGTGAAGGCGACCGCTGGACGATCCGGCCGCCGCTGATCGAGTCGCTGGGCGTCAACAGCGAATTGGAACGACCGCACATCATCGTCCGCGATGGCCATTATTATTGCTTCTGGTCGACCCAGGGGAAGCGCTTCGCCCCCGGTCTCGGCGCGCCGACAGGGCTGTATGCCATGGTCGCCGACAGCTTTGCAGGGCCGTGGCGGCCGGTCAACGGCACCGGGCTGGTCGCGGGCAATCCGGTGGAAGAGCCGACGCAAGCCTATTGCTGGTGGGTCACCGGCGAAGGCGATGTCACCAGCTTCGTGGACTATTGGGGCATGCAAGGCCGCGATGCGAGCGCTGACGCATCCTTGCGCCGGGAACGGTTCGGCGGAACGGCCGCCCCCTGGTTCAAGCTGGCTTTCGATGGCGACCGGGTGACGATCGCCTGAACTATTCCTCCCCTGCCAGCGGGGACCTGACGGAGGGGTGTCAACAGTTGCGAGGGTTTGTGCTCTTGCAACCAGCGTCACCCCCTCCCCTTGCGCAGGGAGGAATGACCTCAGGCCGTTTCGCGCAGGACCAGTTCGGGGTCGAGCACGACCGATCCCGCCTCGTCCCCGCCGATCCGGGCGAACAGCGCGTCGACCATCGCCTTGGCGCCTGCCGCAATGTCCTGGCGAACGGTGGTGATGCGCGGCACCGCCTGGGCGGCGAGCGGCAGGTCGTCATAACCGATGACCGGCAAGGTCTCGGGCACCGCGATCGCACGGTCGGCAAGCACCCGCACGGTGGTCATCGCGATCATGTCCGACGCCGCGACGATCCCGTCGATCGCGACACGCCCCCCGCCCTGCTCCAGCAAGGCGTCGATATGCGCGGCGATTTCCTGCTCCATCACATCGGAGGCGAGATGGGTGGCCAGCTGGACCGGATCGCCCTCCAGCCCGGCCTCGACCATGGCGCGCGCCAGGCCGTCATGGCGCTGGCGGATTTCAGGCGCGCTGATATCGCCCAGAAAGGCGATGCGGCGGGACCCCCGTTCGATCAGCCGCCGGCCCGCCAGATAGCCGCCCCTGGCATTGTCGGTGCCGACCGCCGCATGGATCTGATCCGGCAGGGTGACGCCCCAGGCGACCAGCGGGCGATAGCGGCTGGCGACGCGCTCGATCGCGTCATACTGGTTCGACTGGCCGATCAGCAGGACACCGTCGACCATGCCGCTATCGACCACGCGGTCCAGCCAGTCGGGCGCATCCGGGATCACGCGCGACAGCATCACGTCATAGCCATTTTCCGTCAATGCATCGGCCAGATGGCCCAGCATGGTCATGAAGAACGGGTCGGACAAATGCTGGCGCCGGTCATGGCCCAGCGGAACGACGATACCGATCACCCCGGTGCGACGCGTGCGCAGGCGGCTGGCCATCTGATTGGGACGAAAGCCATGCAGGTCGGCGAGTGCCTGGATTCGCGTCCGTGTCTCGGCATTGACCAGCGACTTGCCCGCCAGCGCGCGCGAAACGGTGCCGGGCGAGACGCCCGCCATTTCCGCCAGATCCGCGATCGTCCGCACGCGGCGACCGCCCCCTCCCATGATATTGTCTGTCATATGCGAATGGTAGCCAAAGCTTCATGGCGCTAACAAGCAGGCAACGGAATTTGCAGGCTTTTCCTCACATAGATCAGCGATATTCGGCACTGACGTCCATTTTCAGGCCATGTAGCGCTACCACGCGCTTGCCCTGACATTGTGGTGCGCCGACGATCCGCATCCAGCGGGAGCCGCCCGGGGCCTGGACCTGCGCATTGATCGTAAAGCCGCGCCGGTGGCGGATCGCGTATGCGCGCAGCCGCTCGACCGCCGACAGGGATTCGGATCGATAAAGGGGCAGGACACCAAGCCGGTCCAGGGGACGATGACGCTGCCAGTCGAAGAGGCCATAGACACCCGTCGACCAGGATAGTCTTCCTGACGGCAGATCGCAGGACCAGCGGCCCACGCCATGCGCGGCGAGCCAGGCATCGTCCGCCTCGTTCAAAGCCGGATCGGGGGCGTCCGGTTGCCCCAGGTCGAAACGCAGGCCACGCTCGAACAGGGGCCAGCTATGGTTCAGCGCGAGCGGTTCGGCTGGTTTCATACGGCACTCCACGACAGCGCGTGAATGCTATGCCAGAAATCTTAACCCAGATTTAAAATTGCCATTTGTTTGGGATGGGAATGCCCCGGTATCGGAGGACATCGGATTGATCCGTGCCAAGCCCCTCCCCTTCAGGAGAGGGGTGGATCAAGCCTGTCATCACACACCAAACGGCAGGCCCCCTCCGTCAGACCTTGCTCGTCAGCTCCGGCACGACGGTGAACAGGTCACCGACCAGGCCGATATCGGCGACCTGAAAGATCGGCGCGTCCTCATCCTTGTTGATCGCGACGATGACCTTGGAGTCCTTCATCCCCGCCAGATGCTGGATCGCGCCCGAGATACCGACCGCGACATAGACTTCGGGTGCCACGATCTTGCCGGTCTGGCCGACCTGATAGTCGTTGGGGGCATAGCCCGCATCGACCGCCGCACGGCTCGCGCCGACGGCGGCGCCCAGCTTGTCGGCCAGCGGGTCGATAAGCGCATGGAACTGCTCCTCCGAGCCCAGCGCGCGACCGCCCGAGACGATGATCTTGGCGCTGGTCAGCTCGGGGCGGGCATTCTCCGCCTTTTCCGCGCCGACGAAGCGGGACTTGGCCGCGTCGCCGGTGGAGGCTACCGCCTCGATGCTGCCCGCGCCGCCCTCGGCCGCCGCCTTCTCGAAGGCGGTGGTGCGCACGGTGAGGACGAGTTTCGTGTCGCTGGTCTTTACCGTGGCGATGGCGTTGCCCGCATAGATGGGCCGGGTGAAGCTGTCCGGTCCCTCGACCGACAGGATGTCGCTGATCTGCATCACGTCGATCAGCGCGGCGACGCGCGGCGCGATGTTTTTGCCGGTCGTCGTGGACGGCGCGAGGAAGGCGTCATGATGGCCCATCAACTCGGCGATCAGCGGCGCAACGTTTTCCGCCAGCGCGTTGGCGAAAGCCGCGTCGTCGGCGACATGGACCTTGCCCACGCCAGCGATCTTCGCCGCCGCCTGCGCCACGCCGTCCACGCCCTGCCCCGCGACGATCAGGTGCACCTCGCCCAGCTTCGACGCCGCCGTGACGGTCGCCAGCGTGGCATCCTTGACGGCCCCGCCGTCATGCTCGACCCAAACCAGCGTCTTCACTTGGCCACTCCCAGTGCTTTGAGTTTCTCGACCAGTTCGTCGACCGAGCCGACCTTGACGCCCGCCTGGCGCTTGCCGGGCTCGGCGACATGGGTGATCGTCAGGCGCGGGGCGACGTCGACGCCGTATTCCCCGGCGGTCTTGGTCGCCATCGGCTTGGACTTGGCCTTCATGATATTGGGCAGCGACGCGTAGCGCGGCTCGTTGAGGCGCAGGTCGGTGGTCACGATGGCGGGCAGCGTGAGCGCCACCGTCTCCAGCCCGCCATCGACCTCGCGGGTGACGTTGGCGCTCTGCCCGTCGATCTCGACCTTGGACGCGAAGGTGCCTTGCGCCCAGCCGAGCAGGCCCGCCAGCATCTGGCCGGTCTGGTTGTTGTCGCCGTCGATCGCCTGCTTGCCCAGGATGACCAGGCCAGGCTGTTCCTCCTCGACCACCTTGGCGAGCAGCTTGGCGACGCCCAGCGGTTCGACCGGCTGGTCCGCGGTGATGAGGATCGCCCGGTCCGCGCCCATGGCGAGCGCGGTGCGTAGCGTGTCCGCCGCCTTGGCCTCGCCGATCGAGACGACGACCACTTCGGTCGCCGCCCCCTTCTCCTTCAGCCGGATCGCCTCTTCCACCGCGATCTCGTCGAACGGGTTCATCGACATCTTCACGTTCGCCAGATCGACGCCCGTCCCGTCCGCCTTCACGCGCGGCTTCACGTTATAATCCAACACCCGTTTCACGGGCACGACGATCTTCATGTCCACTCTCTCAATCAGAAGCTGAAGCGGCCGCCGATCGACGCCACGAACGCCTTGGCATTCTGCACCTGACCATTGGTCAGGATCGGTGTCGCCAGGATCGTTCCGTTATAGGCGGCGGTGCGACGGTCGATGGGCGCATTGGCGAAATCGATATAGCTGCCTGCCGCGTCCAGCGTCAGGCGCGGGGTTACCTTGTACGAGCCGCCGATCGAGTAGTTCCAACGGTTCGCGTCGGGCACGCGCGCGTCGCGATTGCCGTTCTGGGTCGGCGTGATACCACGCTGCACGCCTGCGCGCACGGTCAGGCGATCCGTGGCCGCATAGTCGAAGCCACCCGCCAGCGAGAAGCTGTTCTTGTAATTTTCCGGGATGGCGGTGTTGATCGGCGCGCCCAGGCGGATCGCGTCGAAATCGGCCCAGGTGAAGCGGACCGCCTGTGCGTTCAACGTCAGCTTGTCGGTCGCGCGGAAACGGCCCGCGACGATGATCTGCGCGGGCGTGTAGAAGGTCGCGGTCGCACCGTCGATCGTCCGGTTCTGCGTGGCGAGCGGGCCGAGCAGGCCGCCGACTTCCAGGCTGCCCTTCAGATTATGCTTGATCCGCGACTTGTAGCTGATGCCGACCGTCGCCCAGTCATTGTGCAGCTGGACACCTGCGCTCCACCCGAGATCCCAGCCATCGCCCTTCAGCCGCTGATACCCGTCCGGCAGCGTCGCCAGCACGTTGGGCAGTGCATTGCCCAGTTCGGCCTTCGTGTATTCGACGTTCAGCGCGCCGCCGACGCGCAGCCAGTCGAGGACCGCGATGCCGATCGAAGGCTGGATGTCGATCGTGCGCAGTTCGGTCTTGAGCGCGCTGTAGCGAGCCCAGCTGGTCGTATTATACTCCGTGGTGAAGCTATAGGGCGAGGTAACCGCCAGGCCGACCGCGACCCGGTCGTTCAGCGGAATGGCGACCGCGCCCGACGGCACGACGCCGCGATTGATCGGGTCGCTCGACACCCGGTCGCCGCCGACCGGCTGGAAGGTCTGTACGGGACCACCGGGCAGGGTCGGACGACGGATCAGCGTACCATTGTCGACCACATCGCCCTTGGGGATGATCGCCGATGCGCCAATCACGGCCTCGCCGCGCTCCATACCCGCAATCGCCGCCGGGTTCCACCAGAGCGAGGACGCGCCGGTATCGGCACCCTCACCCGAAAAGGCGCGACCCTGGCCACGGGTCGACTGTTCCTGAAGGTAAAAGGCCTGGCCATGCGCCGCGCCCGCAAAGGCGAAGGACGAGGACAGGATGGCAGAGACCAGAAGCGGCGCCTTGAGGGACTTGTTCATGAGCATACTCCCCGGGAATTTCTATATGATTGGGCAAGGATCAGCGGATGCGGGTCCAGGTCTGCGTCTTGCAGAGCGGCACGAAGACACAGCCGCGCACCTTCAGCGTGTCCGGCCCCTCGGGCGTCAGCTTGGCGCTATAGGTCTTGCCATCCTCGGCATTGTAGATGGTGCCGCCGCCCCAGGCCGCGCCATCCTGCGAAAAGCCCTGCAGGATCAGCAGGTTCTTGAGCGGTCGATTACGCAGCTTGGGATCGCGGTTGGCCTGGTCGGTCAGCGCGGGGTTGGTGCGCAGCTTTTCCGAGGACAGGATGCGACCGCACACCGAATTGCCGCACTTCTGGATTTCGACGATACCGCCGCGCGTCTGGGTCTGCCAGCGGCCGACCACCGAGTCCGCATTCACACCGGCCGCTGCAAGGGCCATGGCCGTCAGGGTCAACAACATGCCTCTTCTCCTCTCCATGCCCGTCATACGGGCCGGAGCGCCGGTTCTGACCGGTCGCCCCCGAATTACCCTATACGTTCATCACATGACGCATAGGATAACAACACGTCATGCCTACGATGCCGGTTGACCGCAATCAAGCGTAACCGGCATCGCTTCGTTTCAAAATGCTTCCAGCTCCAGCGCCATAGTCGAGCGCTTGCCCGACTTGATCGCCAGGAACGCCGCCGTCGCCTGGGGCAGGATACGGTCGAAGAAGAACCCGGCGGTGGCGAGCTTGGCCTTGTAGAAGCCCGCCTCGTCGGTGCCCTCGGCCAGCCGCTCGGTCGCGATCCGCGCCGACTTCAGGAAGCAATGCCCGATGCCGACCAGGCCGAGCAGGCGCAGATAGTCGGTCGCCGCCGCACCCGCTTCTTCGGGGTCCTTCATGCCCTTTTGCGCGATCATGCCGGTGCTGAGCTGCAACGCACCGAACGCCTGCTGCATGCCCGCGGCCCAGCCGGTGATAGCCTTGTCGTCATGCTTGGTCAGCGCCTCGACCTGCTCGGACACGGCATGGAAGAAGGGGCGCATATAGCGGCCCATATGCGCGGGCATCTTGCGGCCGACGAGGTCGAGCGCCTGGACGCCGTTTGTGCCCTCGTAGATCTGGGCGATACGGGCGTCGCGGACGAACTGCTCGATGCCGTGGTCGCGGATATAGCCATGGCCGCCATGGACCTGCACCGCCATGTTCGCCGCGTCGAAGGCGAGGTCGGTGAACAGCGCCTTCACGACCGGGGTCATCAGCGCGACGAAATCCGCCGCGCGCGACTTGTCGGCGGGATCGATCGCGTTCGCCTCCGCATCCAGCCCGCGCGCCGCCCATTGGCCCAGCGCCCGGCACCCTTCCGCATAGGCGCGCATGGTCATCAGCATCCGGCGCACGTCCGGGTGGACGATGATCGGATCGGCGGGCAGATCGGGACGTGCCGCGCCGCCCAGCGCGCGGCCCTGCAAGCGGTCCTTGGCGTAGGCAACCGCCGACTGATACGCGACCTCGTTGATGCCCAGGCCCTGGATGCCGACCGAGACACGCTCGGTGTTCATCATCGTGAACATGGCGGCCAGGCCCTTGTTCAGCTCGCCCACGACCCAGCCCCTGGAGTCGTTGAACTCCAGCTGGCAGGTGGCCGACGCCTTCAGGCCCATCTTGTGCTCGATCGCCGCGACGCTGACGCCATTGGCGGGGCCGACCGAGCCGTCATCCTTGGGCAGATATTTCGGCACCAGGAACAGGCTGATCCCCTTCACCCCCTTGGGCGCATCGGGCGTCCGCGCGAGGACGAGGTGGATCACATTGTCGGTCAGGTCATGGTCGCCCGCCGAGATGAAGATCTTGCCACCGGTCAGCAGGAACGACCCGTCCTCCTGCGGCTCGGCGCGGGTGCGCAGCAGGCCGAGGTCGGTGCCGCAATGCGCCTCGGTCAGGCACATGGTGCCGGACCATTCGCCCGAGATCATCTTGGGCAAATAGAAGCTCTTCAGGTCTTCCGAGCCATGGCCCATCAGCGCGGTGGTGGCACCATGGGTCAGGCCGGGATAGAGGCTGAACGACAGGTTCGTCGCGCAGATCATCTCCTCGACCAGCTTGTTGACGGCCTCAGGGAGCCCCTGCCCGCCATATTCGACCGGCGAGGCGAGCGCGGCCCAGCCGCCTTCGCAGAACTGGGTGTACGCCTCCTTGAACCCGGCGGGGGTGCGGACGACGCCGTTTTCCAGCTTGCACCCTTCGATATCGCCGGTGGCGTTGAGCGGCAGCAGGACCTCCTGCGTGACGCGCGCCGCCTCTTCCAAAATGGCGTCGTACAGTTCGGGACCGAATTCGTCCTGCCCCGCGACGGGGCCGAACTCGTCCTCCTTGAACAGCTCGTGGAGGACGAAACGCATGTCGCGCAGCGGTGCGTTATAGACTTGCATGGGATTATCCTCTCCCGATCAGTTGCGCAGCGGCTTGCCGGTTTCGAGCATATGCTCGACCCGCGCCTGGGTCCGCGCGTCCTTGACGCTTTCCATGAAGGCGGCGCGTTCCAGCTTGAGCAGCTGTTCCTCGCTCACCTCGTCGATGATGTCGGCATCGCCGCCGGTGACGATGTTCGCCAGACGGCTTGCCACCACCACGTCATACGGCGTGGCGACGCCCTTCTTGGCGAAGTCGGCGACCGCGCCGTTGAACGCGACCCGCCCCGCCGCACCCGGCAGACGGAAGACCGGCTTTTCGGGCGCCTGATAACCCTCGACCAGCGACAGCGCCTTCTGCTTGGCATCGGCGAGCAGCCGGTCGCGGTTCATGGTGATGCCGTCGTCTTTGCGGAGATAGCCCATCTCCTTGGCCAGAGCCGCCGAACGCGACACCTGCGCGGTCGAGATGGTCTCGAACGCCTTCATGGCGGCGGGCATGGGACCTTTCGGCATTTTAGGCGACTTGGCGAGACGGTCGATCAGCTCGCCATTGCCGCCCCAGCCCGGCACCAGACCGACGCCGGTCTCGACCAGCCCGATATAGCTCTCGGCATGGGCCTGGATCGCATCGGCATGGAGCAGGATCTCGCACCCGCCGCCCAGCGCCATGCCGGCAGGGGCTGCGACCACCGGGAAAGGCGCGTATTTCAACGCCTTGTACGCCTGCTGCCCCGCGACGACCAGCTTGTCGACCTCACCCCAGGCCGCGATATTCACCGCAAACATGGCGAGGCCCAGATTGGCTCCGGCCGAAAAGTTGCTGCCCTCGTTATAGATTACCAGCGCCTTGTACTGGCTCTTCACCAGCGCGATGGTCTTTTGGAGGAGCGACAAGACCTGCTCGTCGAGCGCGTTCATCTTGCCGGTGAACTCGAACGCCAGCACGCCGTCGCCAACATCCCAGGCGGCGGCTGAGCCATTCTTGAGTAGCGGTTCGGAGCGCAGCTTGATGTCTTCGAGCAGGACGACACCCTCGGCGCGGACCACATCGGCATAGTCGCCGCCCAGCGTCAGATACTGCCGCTTGCCATCGACCACGCGGTAGAAGGGACGGTCGCCCGCCGTTTCCAGCAGCGCCGGGACCGGCTTGCCCTCGGCGCGCAGCCGCTCGGCCAGCTTGCCCGGCCCCATGCGGTCGATCAGCTCGAACGGGCCGAACTTCCAGTTATAGCCGAGCTTCATCGCGTCATCGATCGCGACCACATCGTCCGCCGCCTCGCCAACCAGCCCGGCGGCATAGGACAGGACCGGCCCCAGCACCGCCCAGGCATAGTCGCCGACCTTGCCCGGCGTCGCGACCAGCGCGGCTAAGTCCTTCTCGGCGCGCGCCGGAAGCCGGTCGGGCTTCTTCTCCGCGCGATATTCGCCGGTCTTCAGGTCGATCGCCTGCTTCGCCTTCGTGCCGTCGGGCTTGCGATCGAGGCGGTAGAAGCCGCCCTTGCCCTTGCGGCCCGTGAACCCGTCCGCGATCATCTTGTCGACCAGCGGCAGCGGGCGGATCGTGTCGAAATAGGCGTCCCCTTCCGGCAGGGTCGAAGACAGCGACTTGGCGAGCAGCGGCATCAGGTCGATGCCGACCAGATCGATCAGCCCGAAAATGCCGGTCTTGGGCACGCCCATCGGACGGCCGCCGATCTGGTCGGCCTCCTCGACGGTCAGGCCCTGGTCCATCGCCGCGTTGATCGCGACCGCCAGCCAATAGGTGCCGATGCGGTTGGCGATGAAGCCCGGCGTGTCCTTGGCGCGGACGATCCGCTTGCCCATGCGGTGATCGACGAACTGCTCGACCTTGGCCGCGACACCGGCATCGGTGTGCTCCGAGGTCACGATTTCGATCAGCCGCATGTAGCGCGGCGGATTGAAGAAATGGGTGATCAGGAAGTCGCGGCGGAACTGCTCCGACCGCCCCTCGACCAGATGGCCGAGCGGGATGGTCGAGGTGTTGGACGACACCGCCGTGCCGGGGCGCTTCAGTTCCTCCAGCTTGGCATAGAGCGACTGCTTGATATCCAGCCGCTCGACCACCGCCTCGACGATCCAGTCGCATTCGGCGACGCGGGCCAGATGATCCTCGATATTGCCGGTTTCCACCAGCTTGGCGGCGGCGGGCGACATGAAGGGGGCAGGCTCGGTCTTGAGCATCTTGGCGACCGCGCCCTTGGCCACCGCGTCGCGGTCGGTGCCATCCTTGGGCACGATGTCGATCAGCAGGACGGGCACACCGGCATTGGCGACCTGCGCCGCGATGCCTGCGCCCATTACCCCCGCGCCGATCACGCAAACCTTGTTGATCGTGTCAGCCATCATGCACGCTCCAATACCGTGGCGATGCCCTGCCCGCCGCCGATGCACTGGGTCGCCAGCGCATAGTGGCCGCCGTCACGCGCCAGCAGCGCCGCCGCCTTGCCGACGATCCGCGCGCCGGTCGCGCCCAGTGGATGGCCGATCGCGATCGCGCCGCCATCCTTGTTGATGGTGTCTTCCTTCAGCCCCAGGTCGCGGATGCAGGCGATCGCCTGGCTGGCAAAGGCTTCGTTGATCTCGACGACATCGAGGTCGCTCGACGCGATGCCCGCGCGCTCCAGCGCCTTCTTGGACGAGGCGATCGGGCCAAGACCCATCGTCTCCGGCTCACAGCCTGAAATGGCGACCGACTTGATCCGCGCGAGGATGGTCAGGCCATGCTTCCTGGCGAACTCCTCAGACGTCACCAGCACGGCGGCGGCACCATCGGTCAGCGGCGAAGCGGTGCCCGCCGTCACGGTGCCATCCTTGTCGAAGGCAGGCTTCAGACCGGCCAGAACCTCTTCGGTGGTGTCGGGGCGGATCAGCCCGTCCTCGGTCACGTCGCCCGCCTTGGTGTGGATCGGCACGATCTCATCGGCCAGACGCCCGGCGGCGCGCGCCTCGGCGGCCTTCTTCTGGCTGGCGACCGCGAACTTTTCCTGCTCGGCGCGGGTGATCTGGTATTTTTCCGCGACGTTCTCGGCGGTCTGGCCCATGCCCATGTACGCGCCCGGCCGCGCGGCGGCGAGTTCGGGATTGGGCAGCGGGTTATAGCCGCCCATCGGCACACGGCTCATCGACTCGATACCGGCGCAGATGAACGCCTCGCCTGCGCCGATCTGGATCTGCCCCATCGCGATATGGATGGCCGACATGGACGATCCGCAGAAGCGGTTCACCGTCATGCCGCCGACCGACAGTGGCAGGTCCGCCAGCAGGCCGATCAGCCGCGCGACGTTCATGCCCTGCTCGCCTTCCGGAAAGGCGCAGCCCAGGATGATGTCCTCGATCTGCGACGCATCGACGCCGGTGCGTTCGATCAGGCCGCGAATCACCTGCGCGGTCAGATCGTCGGGACGAACCCGTGCGAGCGCGCCCTTGCCAGCCTGGGTGAAGGGAGAGCGGGCATAGCCTGCGATCACGATGTTGGTCATCCAATCCTCTCTTTATGGGCTTGCGGCCTAACGTTAAGGTGCGTTACCTACCCTATACGTCAACACAATAAGCAACTCGACCACAATCGACAACAGGGTATGGTCGAAAAAAGATATAGGAGAGCGACGCGATGACGGCAGGAGCCATCGGGGAAACCACGACAGGCGGTGTACCGGGTCAGGCGACGGGACGCCCTCTGGTCTTCGAGCCGCGACTGCTGACCGATATGTTCGAGACCACGGTACGGCGCCATGGCACTCGCCCCGCGATCGACTTCATGGGGCGAATCACCCGCTATGACGAGTTGGGCGCGATGGTCGACAAGGCCGCCGCCGGGCTACAGGCGCTGGGGGTGAAGCCGGGTTGTCGCGTGGCGCTCTGCCTGCCCAACATCATCTATTATCCGGTCCTGTACTTCGCGACGCTCAAGGCCGGGGGCATCGTCGTCAACGTCAACCCGCTCTATGTCGAGCGCGAGCTGTGCCACCTGCTGGAGGATTCGGGCGCGGAGATCATCGCGACCTGCGACATTCCCGACATTTACGGCCGCGTCTCCCATGTCGCCGAGAAACTGGGCCTGCGCCACGTCATATCCTGTCCGGTCGCAGGCGCGCTGCCGACCGTGAAGGGCCTAGCCTATCGCCTGCTCAAGCGGTCGATGATCGCCGCCCCCGGCCCCTCGCCCCGTCACCTGACCTTCGCGCAGATGATGAAGCGCGGGGGCACCCTGGCCCCGGTGTCGGCGAAGCCCGACGATGTGGCGGTGCTGCAATATACCGGGGGAACGACGGGCAGCCCCAAGGCGGCGATGCTGTCGCACGCCAATCTGGTCGCCAATGCCGATGCGATGGTCATCCATACCGGCGGCGAAGAGATGATCGGCGAAGAGCGCATATTGGGCGTCCTCCCCCTCTTCCACGTCTTCGCGCTGACCACGGTGCTCAGCTTCGCGATCCGGGTCGGGGCGGAGATGATCCTGCTCCCCCGGTTCGAGCTGGATCAGGTGTTGAAGACCATCGCGCGCAGCAAGCCGACCTATTTCCCCGCCGTCCCCACCATCTACAACGCGATCGCGGGCGTGGCCGAGACGCGCAAGGTCGACCTGTCGGCGATCAAGGCCTGCATCTCGGGCGGCGCGCCCCTGCCCGCCGAGGTGCGTATCGCCTTCGAGACCACGACCGGCGGCAAGCTGGTCGAGGGATACGGCCTGTCCGAGGCGTCGCCGATCATCACCTGCAACCCGATCATCGGCGAGAACAAGGGCGGCTCGGCGGGCCTGCCCTTCCCCGGCACGGTTATCGAAATCCGCGACCGCGACAATCCCGACCGGCTGATGCCGCCGGGCGAGGTCGGCGAAATCTGCGCGCGCGGCCCGCAGGTCATGTCCGGTTACTGGAACAAGCCGAGCGAGAGCGAGCAGGTCTTCATCCACGGCGCGCTGCGCACCGGCGATGTCGGCTATCTGGACGAGGACGGCTATCTGTTCATCGTCGACCGGATCAAGGACGTGATCCTGTGCGGCGGCTATAACGTCTATCCGCGCATGATCGAGGAAGCGCTGTACGAACATCCGGCGGTCGCCGAGGCGGTCGTCATCGGCATCCCCGACGCCTATCGCGGCCAGTCGCCCAAGGCCTTCGTGAAACTCGCCGCCGATCACCACGCCACGCCCGAGGAATTGCGTGCCTTTTTACAGGACAAGGTCAGCAAGATCGAACTTCCCCGCGAGGTCGAAATCCGCGAAAGCCTGCCCAAGACCCTGATCGGCAAATTGTCGAAAAAGGAACTGGTTGAGGAAGAATTGGCCAAGGCCGCCGCTGCGGCGGTGCGGCCCGTGGGGGAATAGACGGTGGGGGATGAAGAGGAGCTGCGCGGCATTCAGGATGTCGCGAACAGCTTGGGCGTGACGACGCGGACGCTGCGTTTTTACGAGGATCGCGGCCTGATCGAGCCGCGCCGGGTCGGCACCGCGCGTGTCTATTCCAGGCGCGAGACGGGGCGGATGCAGTTGATCCTGCGCGGCAAGCGGCTGGGCTTCTCGCTGCGCGAGATCGAGGAGTTCCTGCGGCTGTACGACGCCGACCCGCAGCATGTCGAACAGATGCGCGTGCTGGCCGAACGCTGTCGCGAGCGGGTCGACGAACTGCGCCAGCAGATGACCGCGCTGGTCCAGACGGTCGACGAGCTGGAGACGATCGAACGCGAAGCGCGCGAACGGATCGCGAAAGCGGGGGTGTAACCGCTTCTTATTCCTCCCCTGCAAGGGGAGGTGGCAGTCCGCAGGACTGACGGAGGGGTGTCACCATCAGCGGGGACACCCCTCCACCAGCTTCGCTGGTCCCCCTCCCCTTACAGGGGAGGAAGACGTGCCAGCTTACGACTGCGGCGCTCGCCATCCCAGGCCAAGCGCCTTTTGCAGCGCCACGTAATCGTTGGTCAGGCCCGCTACCGCCTGCGACAGCGACTGCTGCGCCGCGACCCGCTGGCGCTCGGCATCGAGCGTATCGATCAACGTCGCGGCCCCAGCACGATAGCGCTGTTGCATCAACACTGCCGAGCGATCCGCCGAAGCCTTCGCCCGCGCCAGCGTCGCCACCGTGTTCCGCCGCGCGCGGAAGCGCGACAGCGAGTCCTCGGCATCGCGCAGCGCCGACAGGACGGCACCGCGATACCGCGCCTCCGCCTCGTCGCGCGCGCCCTCGGCCTGTCCGACCCGCGCATTGGCGCGACCGAAGTTCAGCACGTTCCACTGGAGCATCGGTGCGCCCAGCGTTACCAGATTGTCGAGATCGGTCAGCGAGTCGAGCGAGGTGCCGCCGATGCCGATGATCCCCATCAGGTTCAGGCGCGGAAACTTCGCCGCCTCGGCCACGCCGATCCTGGCGGTCTGCGCCGCCAGGTTGCGCTCGGCGGCGCGGATGTCGGGGCGACGCTGGAGCAGCGCGGTCGGATCACCCACCGCGACCTGCGCGGGCGGGAGCGGCACCTGCCCCGCCTGGCTCAGGCGCTGGTCGAGCGTGCCCGGTGCCTCGCCGATCAAGATGGCGAGGGCGTTGAGATAGGTCTCGACCGACGATGATAGCGGCAGAATCTGCGCATCGGTGCTTTCCACCTGGTTGCGCAGCCGCTCGACCTCCAGCTGGGAGGCGGTGCCGTTGTTGAACCGCTGTAGCGTCAGGTTGAGCGTGTCGCGCTGCATCTTCGACGCCTCGCGCGCCAGGATCAGCCGCTGTTGTGCGTCGCGAAGCCCGACATAGGCCTGCGCCACATCGGCGCTGAGCGACACCTGCGCGTCGGCGACATTGGCCTCCGCCGCCTCGGCGCTGGCGCGCGCCGCCTCGACGGTGCGGCGACGGCCACCGAACAGGTCGATCTCCCAGCTGGCATCGAAGCCCAGGTTGAAGAAGTCGACATTGGTGCCGCCGCCCGACCCGCTTGCCGAACCACCGGACGCGCCGCCATTGGCGCCACCCTGCTCGGCGTTACCGCTGCCGAGGTTGAGTTCGGGCAGATTGGCGTGGAGATAGGTCGCGCTGGCATTCGCATTGGGCGCCTGGTTGGCGCGCTCCAGCCGCAGCGCCGACCGCGCCTGCTTCAACCGCGCCTGCGCCACCGCGACGTTGGGATTGGACTCGAGCGCCCGCTCCTCCAGCCAGGTCAGCATCGGATCGTTCAGCGTCGTCCACCAGTCGGCCACCGCGGGCGTGGTCGTCGCCAGCGTATCGTCGGCGCGCACGAACCCGGCGGGCGGGGTCGCCGCCGAGCCGATGGCCTTGGGCGGCCCGGCATAGTTCGGCCCGACGGTGCAGGCCCCCAGCAGGAGGAGCGGGATGAGGGAAAACTGCTTGCGCATCATGGTTCTCAATGCATCGCCACGGGGCCGCCCTTGGGCAGCGGGCGGAGGAACAGGACAAGCGGCATCACCATGATGATGCCGACGCACAGGATGAAGAACAGGTCGTTATAGGTCATGACCAGCGCCTGCTGCTTGACCGTATTGCCGATCATGCGCAGCGCCGCGTCGTTGCTGCCGAACTGCTGGGTCAGCGAGTCGATCCAGCCCTGGGTCGATCCCGAATTGGCCGACAGCGACTCCTCCAGACGGCGTTCGTGCAGGAAGCTGCGCTGGTCCTGCACGGTGGCGATGCCCGCCAGCGCGAACGAGCCGCCCAGATTGCGCGCCGCGCTGAACAGCCCGGCCGCATCGCCCGCCTGCGACGGCGGCACCGACGAGATCGCCGCCTGGTTCAGGAACAACATCCCCAGGATCGTGCCGACCCCGCGCAGCAACTGGCTGTCGGTGAACGAGCCGCCGGTGGAATCGGCGGTCAGCACCGTGTCGATTCCGGCGCTCAGCGCCATGATGCCCAGCCCCAGGCCGACCGCGATGCGGATATCGACCTTCTTGATGAGGATCGGGGTGAACGGCATCATCAGCAGGCTGGGGATACCGCTCAACAGCACGACCTTGCCCGCCTGGAACGCGTTGTATCCGGCGATCGAGGCCAGGAACTGCGGGATCACATAGGAAGTGCCGTAGAGCACCATGCCCAGCACGATGCCCATGATGACCACGCTGCCGAACTGGCGGTCGAGCAGCAGCTTCAGGCGAATGACCGGGCGCGACGCGACGAACTGGCCCGCGAACAACAGGCCGAAGCCGAAGATCGACAGGATGGTCAGCTCGATGATCTCGCGCGACTCGAACCACTGCTCGCGCTGCCCTTCCTCGAGCACGACGGTCAGCCCGCCCAGACCCAGCGCGAGGCCCGCAATGCCCAGCCAGTCGGCCTTGGCCAGCTCGGACAGGTGCGGCTTCTGGTGCGGCAGGCCGACGAGCAGCAGTGTGACAAGCATCGCGCCGACGGGGATGTTCAGGAAGAAGGCATAGTGCCAGCTGACATTCTCGGTCAGCCATCCCCCGATCAGCGGCCCCATCACGGGACCCAGAATGGCGGTGACGCCGAAGAACGCCGTGCCGATCGGCTGCTGCTCGCGCGGCAATCGGGTGGCGATGATGGTCAATGCGGTCGGGATCAGCGCGCCGCCGGTGATGCCCTGCCCCGCGCGTCCGACGATCATCATCGTCAGGTTGGTCGACAGGCCGCACACGACCGAAAACGCGGTGAACAGGATCGACGCGATCAGCAGGAAGGTACGCAGGCCCAGCAACCGCTCCAGCCAGGCGGAGAGCGGAATGATGATGATCTCGGCGACCAGGTAGGACGTCGCGATCCACGTCCCTTCGGTCCCGCTCGCGCCGATCTCGCCCTGGATGGTCGGCAGCGCGGAGTTGACGATCGAGATGTCGAGCGTCGCCATCAGCGCGCCGATGCTGCCCGCCGCGACGGCGAGCCAGGCGGTCAGGTCGGCCTTTGCGGGTGCGCCGCCCCCCCGGCCGGCGTGCGCCGGCGCATCACCAGAACGGGCAGCCGCTCCGGCCTTATTGCCCCGAGCGGGGGCGGCGGCGGCGCTCACCGGCCCTGCGCCCCCTGCCGCGCCTCGTTATGCTGGTCCTGCTGCTCGGCGATGTGCTTCAGCGCACCCTTGGCCGAGCGGGTGTCGACGGTCACCTCGACCGACATGCCCGGCACCATCAGCGCACGGGTCTGCGCATCGGCGTCGACCGCGATGCGGACGGGCACGCGCTGCACGATCTTGGTGAAGTTGCCGGTCGCGTTCTGCGGCGGCAGCAGCGAGAATTGCGCACCGGTGCCCGGTGCCACGCTCTCGACATGCCCCTTGATCTCGACCCCCGGCAGCGCATCGACGTCGATCTTCACCGGCTGGCCGGGGCGCATCAGGCCCAGCTGCGTCTCCTTGAAGTTCGCGTTGATGTACAACTGGCTGACCGGCACGATCGACATGGTGCGGGTGCCCGCCTGCAGGAACTGGCCAACGCGCACCGTCTTGTTGCCGACGCGACCGCCGATCGAGGCGCGGATCGTCGTCGAGCCCAGATTGACCTCGGCGGCGTCCAGCTGCGCCTTGGCGGCCTGCCCCTGCGAACGCGCCTGCTGCACCTGCGCGTCGAGCGTGCCGATACGGCGACGCGACGCGGCCAGCGCGGCGGAAGCAGCGGCGACCTTGGCATTGGCCTGACGCGCCTGGTTCTGAAGCTGCGACAGACGCTCGCGGCTCTCGGCGCCCGATGCGGCGAGCGGCGTGTAGCGCGTCACCTCGGCCTGCGCGAAGGCGGCGTCGCTCTGCGCGGCGCGGAGATCGGCCTCGGCGCGGTCGATCGCGGCCTGTTGCTCCTTGATCTGCGCCTGGACACCCTCGGCATTGGCGCGGGCGACACCGATCTGCGCCTGGATCTGCGCGGTCTGCGCCTGATAGTCGCGGGTGTCGATCTGGAGCAGCGGCTGGCCCGCCTGGACATTCTGGTTTTCGCCGACGAACACCTTGTCGACATAGCCCGAGACCTTGGGCGCGACCGTGACCGCATCCGCCTGGATGAAGGCGTCGTTGGTCGTCTGCATATACTGGCCGACGCTCTTGTAGTTCGCATACCAGAAGACGCCGCCGATCACCGCGACCGCCGCGACGATCAGCAGGATGACGCGGATGCGCCGCTTCTTGGCGGGCGATACGGGGGTCTTGTCCTCCGCCGTCTCCGCGTCCTGGCGTTCGGCGTCCTGCCCCTCATTCACTTGGTTTGCGTCGGCCACAGCGGCTTCCCTGTCGATGGAATCAAAAGAACTGGATGGTGCATTTGCTCGCACTTGCACAATAAGGCAAGACCATTTATTGAGCTACCTCATATTATGTGCGATTATGAAACCCTGGCGCTCCGCTACAGCCGCATTTATCTGCGTTTCCACCGGCTTCTCGACCGGCAGATGGCCGCGCAGGGCGCCTCGCTGGCGCGCACCAAGATGCTCCATTTCATCGCCAACAACGCGCCGGTTCGTGCCGCCGATGTCGCCGACTGGTTCGACCTGGCCCCGCGCACGGTGACACAGGCGATCGACACGATGGAGCGCGACTCGCTGGTGGTGCGCGTGCCCGACCCCGACGACCGACGGGCGAAGCGGCTCGACATCACCGATCATGGGCGGCAGGTCCTGCGCCAGACCGAGCCGCTGCGTCGAACGCTGATCGCTCAGGCCTTCGGCTTGCTGAGCGATGAGGAAGTCGGGCAGTTCGCGCGAATCCTCGACAAGATGGAACAGGCGATCAAGGGTTCGCCCGGAAACTAGAACTGCGATCAGATCCGCTCGCCATAGAAACGCAGCGCGGCTGGCGGATCATTGGGCCGCCCGCCCTGCGCCACCACATGCGCGGCACGGACGGCGGCGCCCAGGCTGCCCGCGCGAAACGGCTTGGCGATGCAGCCGATGACCAGCGGATGGCCGCCGCGCTCGGGACAATTGCCGCTCAGGAAGATGCAGGGAATGCCGCGATCGGCGAGCAGTTGTGCGGCGGTCAGCCCGCTATCGCCATCGGCCAGCTTCACATCGCACAGCGCAAGGTCGGGGCGCTCCTCATCGACCAGCGCCATGGCGGCGGAGACGGTGTCGGCAATGCCGATCACGCGGTGGCCGTGCAGCGTCAGCGCATCCTCGACCAGCATGGCGACCAGCGCCTCATCCTCGATGATCAGGAGGTTCAGCGGGGTTTCGTCGCCGCGATCGTCATCGGCAAGTTCTTCAGGACGCGGGGCAAGCCCCGTACGCGCCGCCGTCATGCGGCATGACCAAGATCAGGCACCCATCATCCTCGTTCGTCAACGTCGCGCGCAACTGATGGCAAAGCCTCGCCATCAATCGATCCCGGTCGATCACATCGGCGATACGTCCCCATCCGATCGCCTCAAACGAGATACGGAGCATTTCGTTCCCCGGCACTCCGTTCACCGTGAAGCCGATGCGAGGCACCCCTGCCCCTTGCGCCATCAGCGCATCGAGCAGCAGCGCGGCCGCCACCGCGCGTTCGATCGGCACCGCGACCCGGCTGCCAACCGTGATCGGCGATTCTCCCGTCTCGCCGCGCAGTTGCGCGATCACGTCGCCGAACAGCGCGGGCAGGTCGACCAGCCCCGGATCGGCAGTAGCGTAGAGCGGCCGGTGCGCGCTCGCCAGCACCTGCAACCGTTCTGCCGCCCGCATCAGCGCGCGGCGCGTGCCCGTATCGGGAGCCTCCCGCCCTTCATGCGAGACGAGACCGATCGCCACCTGCAGCGCGTTGCGGACCCGGTGGTTCAACTCGGCCAGCAACTGCGCCTGGGTATCGAGCCCGCGCCGCAGCGCCTCCTCGATCCGCAACCGATGCTGCGCCAATGCGGCATAATGGCAGAGCAGCAGCAACAAGCGCCGCTCCTCCTCGTCGAACGGCCGCGCCGCACGCCGCCCGAAGCCGAGCGTGCCCAACAGCTCGTCACCATGGAGCAGCGGCATACACAGATAGACCTGGACGCCCAGCGACCGGACGAACCCCGTCCGCTCCTCACCGCTGGTCTGGATATCGGTCAGGTGCAGCGTCCGCCGCTCGCGCATCGCCTGGCCGCAGGCGGAAGGGCCGATGTCCAGACCGGCCGCCGCCTGTCGCTCGGCACGGGTCAGGCCGCCCGAGGTCTCCAGCCGCACGGCATCGCCATCGCGGCGAAAATGGAAGAACACGTCGAGGCGCAGTTCGTCGCGGATCAGCGCGAACAGCGAGTCGATCATCGCACCGGGATCGTCGGCGGCCATCAGCCGATCGGTCGCGGCGGCCACAAGCGAGAGGTAGCGCTGCGCATCCGCAGGGCTGGGCGCAGCCGGTCCGATCGCTTCGCCGGGTAGCGGCAAAGGCGGTGCTAAAGGTGGTGGGAGAGCCACGACCAGCAGGATAGCGATACCGGCCCGTGGCTCCAAGAGCTGTTTGGGCAAAACCATCGGGCGGAAGGCGGCCTCGGCCCCCTCCCGCCCGGACGGATCAGCGCGCCGTCACCGCCGACTGGTCGAGCGGCACGACCGGCAGCCAGACGCGGCTGGCATTGGCGCCACCGCGCTCCAGCGTGATCGTCGCCTTCCTGTAATCGCTCGCCTTGGCCGTGAAGATATTGGGCACGAAGGTCTGCGGATTGCGGTCGTAGAGCGGGAACAGGCTGGACTGGACCTGGATCATGATCCGGTGCCCCGGCTGGAACACATGGTTTACCGTCGGCAGGCGGAACTTGTATTCCTGCACCTTGCCCGCCGGAATGGCGGTCGGGTTGGAGAAGCTGTTGCGATAGCGCCCCCGGAAGATGTCGAGGCTGATCGGCAGCTCATAGCCCCCCATCTTCGGATCGATGGCATTCTCCGGCGGGAGCACGTCAATGATCTTCACCACGAAATCGCCATCGGTGCCGGTCGTGCGCGCGAACAGATCGGCAATCGGCGCGCCCGAGACGCGCACCGCCTTGGTCAGGACCGGCGTCGTATAGGTCACGACATCGGTTCGGCCATCGGCGTGCCGCTGATCGCTGACCAGCCAGTCGCCCCAGCGGCCGTCGTTGAAGTTTACCGGGCGCGATAGATGCGGCACCGGATTGGCCGGATCGGAGACATAGGCATCCGCCCCCGTCCCCGGCTTGTCGAAGCTCAGCCCCTTGTCATCGGCCAGATAGAGCGGGGTCAACGGAGCCGCGCACCCGCTCTGGCAGGCGAGCGGCCATTGCGTCAGCTTGTCCCAATGGTTTTCGCCGGTGTTGTAGATGGCGGCGCTGGGCAGGTTCGCGGGCGCGCCGTCCTTCAGATACTGGTTGAACAGCGGCAGGACCATATCCTCGCGGAACTGCTTGGCGGTGTCGCCATTCCATTGGAACGGGCCGAGGTTGGTGCCGGTGCGGTTGATCTGGCTATGCCGCCACGGCCCCATCACGAGGAAATTGTTGCCCAGCTTGCCCTTGGCCTTCAGCGCTTCCCAGGACGTGATCGCGCCGTACATGTCCTCCTGGTCCCACAGCCCCTGTTCCCAGATGGTCGGGACGTTGGACGGGTTCGCCGCCAGCAGCTTGTCGAGCGCCTGACCCTGCCAATAGAAATCATACGACGGGTGCTGCACGATACGCTGCCAGAAGGGCAGCTGGTCGTAACCCGACTTCTTCGCCCAGTCGTTCGCCGAGCCGTAGCGGAAATTCTCGTAATCGTCGTAACCGCCGCTGGACGGGGCCTTGCCCTCGCCCTTGTAGCCGGTCTGCGACCCGATCCAGGCGATATTGGCCAGACGAAACGCGCCGTAATGGAACCAGTCGTCGCCCATCCAGCCGTCAATCATCGGGCTTTCGGGCGCGGCGACCTTCAGCGCGGGGTGCGGGTTGAGGAGCGCCATGACGACGGTGAAGCCCTCATAGGACGAACCGATCATGCCGACCCGGCCATTGGATTGGGGCAGGTTCGCCTTGTTCACCAGCCAGTCGATCGTGTCATAGGCGTCGGTCGTGTGATCGACCTTGGTCGCGTTCAGGGGGCCGATCACGGGCCGGGTGACGACATATTCCCCTTCCGAGCCGTATTTGCCGCGAATGTCCTGATAGACGCGGATATAGCCCGCCTTCACGAACTCCTCATCGGCCAGCGGCAGCGCCTCGATCATCCGGGTGCTGTCGGAACGCTTGGCACGGCCCGCCGCATTATAGGGAGTGCGGGTCAGGACGATCGGCGCGTTCACCGCGTTCTTCGGGATCACGATGACGGTGTAGAGCTTCACGCCGTCGCGCATCGGGATCATCACTTCGCGCTTGATATAATCCCGCTCCGCCACATCGGTCGGCGGGGTGAAATGGGCGGGAATGTCGCTGACCGTCGAGTTGGTGACGACCTTGACCGGCTGCTGGTCCGTCGCGGGCGCCTGCTGCGCGGTGGCGGGCGTCAGGACGGCAAGCGCGCTGGCGGCGAGAAGGAATTGGCGGAAACGCATGAAAAACAGACCCCCTCATGGTCGGTGAATGCCGTATCGTGCCGCGACACGGGGCCGGGAGCAACTAGCGGCGTGAATGATACATGGTATCATTCGACGTGCAAGCATGATGCAAATCACGCCCGAGCTTTCCTTTCGCTGCTTCGCCCCATAATATGGTCAGACAACAACGGGGTGCGATCCCCGCGATCCGGGGAGGAACCCACCGAGTGACGACCTTGAAGCGGCGCGGACCCGCCCATAGCGCCTTGGCGCGGGACATCGGTGTCGCCATCGTGACCGGCCGGATCGCCACCGGATCGACCCTACCCGGCGAAGTCGAGATCGCCGAACAGCGCGGCATGTCGCGCTCCGTGGTGCGTGAGGCGCTGCGGATGCTGGCGGCCAAGGGGCTGGTGGTCAGCAAGCCCAAGGCGGGAACGCGGGTGCGCGAGCGGCTGGAATGGAACCTGCTCGACCCCGAACTGCTCGCCTGGATGTTCGAGGGCGAGCCGCCCGCCGGTTTCGTCACCAGCCTGTTCCAGCTCCGCCTGATCGTCGAGCCCGCCGCCGCCGAACTCGCCGCGGTCAAGCGCGACACGCGCCAGCTGTCGCGCATGGGCGCCGCGCTGGAGGCGATGGGCGAACACGGCCTGCACACCGAACAGGGCCGCGCCGCCGACCAGCAGTTCCACAACATCATCCTGGAGGCGACGGGCAACGAGCTGCTGATCAGCCTGTCGGGCAGCATCGGCGCGGCGGTCCGCTGGACCACGCTCTACAAGCATCGCAGCGCCAAACTTCCCCGCGACTCCATGCCCGAGCACCGCCACCTGTTCGCCGCCATCGCGGAGGCCGACGCCGCTGCCGCCCGCGCGGCGACCATCGTGCTGGTCGAACAGGCCCGCGAGGATACGGAACGCGCATTGGCGCGGTGATCTCCCCCTTCCCTTACATCCCCAGCTTCGCGTGCCATGCCATCGCGGCGCGGCCCGCCAGGTTCCGCATGTCCTGCAACGCCGCCAGATCGGATCGGCGGTGGCTCAGCCGGTGCAGCCAGCCGCCCAGATCATGCGCTGCAATCTCCGCCTCGACGCTGGCGCGCCCGGCGGCGCGGCGCGCGGCCTCGATCGCGGCGAGTGTCTGGCCGCTTTCGACCGCCTGACCGTAAAGCCGGTTGGCACCGATCCCGTCCGCGATCCGGCGCGGCAGGGGCGGCCCGAAGTCGGGGCGGAAGGCAAAGACCGCCAAGAGCGCGGCGATGCTGCCCACGACATTGTCAATCACACGGGCCGAGGCGATCCCGACCCCCGGATGGAGCATGTCCGTCACCAGCACGAACAGCATCGTGAGGAAGATCACGAAGATGGTATAGTTGACCGAGCGCAATGCCATGGTCAGCGCCGTCAGCACCACCGCGACCAGCGCGGGCACCACCGGGCCGCCGCCGAGCAGCGGCAACGCCATCGCCAGGCTTCCGCCCAGCAGGCTCCCGGCGATGCGCTCCAGACAGCGCGCCCATGTCACCCGCACGCCGCCCTGCAGCACCACGATCACCGCCATTGCCGCCCAATAGGGATAGCCGAGACCGAAAACGGCGGCGGCGTAATAGACCATGACCAGCCCGCCCGCCTGACGCAGGCCCTGCTGGACCTTGACCACCGGCGTGGCCACGTCCGCACCGGCGTCCACCGCCGTTGCGGCCGCATCGCCCTCGTCATCACGATCCCTTGCGGACAGCCGGGCCAGGGCCGTCCCGAACGCGTCCGCGCACCCCCGGAACACATCCTCGGTCAGCGCGCCCCGTATGCGCCGCATCATCGCGCTGGCCTGCTCCAGCGGAGCCGTCGCCTGCGACGGTCGGCGCAGCGACACGCGCCAACTCGCCACCGCGCCACGGCAGGCCTCTGCCAGGGCGGCACGCTGCCCGGCGCTACCCCGGCGATCGATACATGCCTGATCGAGCGCCAGCAGCGCGCCGAACATCGTCTCCGCCGCCGCCAGCTCGCGCCGGGCGGCCTGCGCTTGGCCCGGTTCCCCCGGGAAACGGACCAGGACCTCGCGAAAGCGTTCGATCGCCAGGCGCACCGCGCGGCGATGTTCGGCATGGTCACGATGCCAGCGCTCATCGCGATGGGGACGATCGCCCAAACCCGCCAGATAATCGGCCATGTCGAGCAGCCTCGCGCTCACCGCCCGGGTTGCACGGCGCAGCGGGTCGAAGGGATCGATCCGCCAAAGGCCGTTGATCAGCAGATAGCTCCAGGCCGCCCCGGCCAGAAATGCCGCCGACTGCCGGGACGCGGCGGCAAGGTCATGCGGAAAGCCGACCGCGACGACGGCGACGACCGCCAGCAATGTTCCGACCAGCCCGCCAAAGGCCAGCCGCCCGGCCGCCACGGTCACCAGAAAGACGAGCAACGGCCCGACGATCATCCCCCCATGCGGCGCGATCGAGGCCGCCCAGGACCCGACCAGCGCTACCGCCGCGCCGCCGACCACGAAGATGCCGAGCAAACGACGCCGCAGCCTGTCCGGTCCCGGCACGTCGCACAGGCAGGTCCAGAAGGCGGCATAGACCGCCCAGCCCCATTCGCTCCGCCCCGTCGCGAGCGCCAGCATCAGCGGCAGCGCGACCGCCACCGCGCCGCGATATCCCTCCGCGCGATTGAGATGCTCGGGAACCAGGCTGACCGACCGCAACTCCAGCCGACGCCCGAGCATCCGGATCGTCCGGGTCATCCCGTATCGATCGCCCAATTGCCCCTCGACACCGACCCGTTCCGTCACGCGACTCTCCCCTGCCCGCGCCCCATGACGGCCGACCGATCCTAACGCCCCGACCGGGTAGCCGGGTCGTGCTCGACCTGACCCAGATAGTCCCATCGATACCCTTCGAGCGCGCGGTGCATGCACAGGGCGCTGGGACGCACATCAGGTCCGGCGTCGACCTCCGCCGCAGGGATCAGATAGTCGCCATAAGGCAGCTTGCCGGTGCGCGAATAATGGACGCCCAGTGATTTCACATGGCATTTGGCGGCCGCTCGCGCGAGGACCCGATTGGTCAGCAACGGCGTCTCCTTCGGTGTGGACGCGCAGTTCGCCAGAAGCACGCACGCCATCACGCCCCAACCCGTCCTTCGCATGGTTCTTCCCGCCCCCCGATCAGTTCACCGCCTCGAACACGAACGCGGTTCCCACATAATCCCCCTTCAGCGGCGCACGCAAACCCCGGTTCATCCAGTACGCCCCCGACGCCTGCGCAGGCACGCCCGCGGGCCGCGCCGAGCCGTCGAGCATCCGCACGCTATAGACCCGCGCCGGGTCCAGCCCCTGCGCATGGATCGCGGCGGGGTTGTCGCGCCACATCGACGAATGCAGCATCTGGAACAGCACCGCCTGGCGCTTGTCCTGCCCGACATACATCGTCGCGGACGTCGCATTATCGCCGGTCGGCGATTCCAGCCGGTAGAGCGAACCGCGCTGCACGGTCTCGCGGATGGTCTTGTAGGCCGCGACCCATTTGCGCGCGGTGGCGAAGTCCGCGTCCGCCCATTTGTCGAGGTTCGCGCCGATCCCCAGCCCGCCCTGCATCGATGACAGGAAACGATAGTCCAGGCTGGTCACGCGCGTATTCGCCCAATTCGGGCTGTCCGTAACCCAGGCCATCATGACCGCAACCGGATAGGCGCGGGTGAAGCCGTCCTGGATGGTCAGCCGGTCGGCTGGATCGGTATTGTCCGAGGGCCAGACCTCATCGGTCAGCCCGATGATCCCCAAGTCCACCCGACCGCCGCCACCCGAACAGGCCTCGATCTCCAGCTTCGGATGACGCCGCCGCAGCTCGGAGAGGATGTAATAGAGGTTGCGGACATACTCGACATAGACGCGCTGCTGGTCGGCGACCGGCTGCTCGGGCCAGCCCGCCTCGGTCCAGTTGCGGTTATAGTCCCATTTCAGGAAGGCGATGTCATTCTCGCTGACCAGCTTGTCGAGCACGGCCAGCAGGTGATCGCGGACATCGGTCCGCGCAAGGTTGAGAACCAGCTGGTTGCGCCCCTCGGTGCGCGGCCGGTCGGGGAAGTTCAGCACCCAGTCGGGATGCGCGCGGTAGAGGTCGCTGTCGACATTGACCATCTCGGGTTCGACCCACAGGCCGAAATCCATGCCCAACCCCTTCACCCGGTCGATCAGGGGTTTCAGGCCGTTCGGGAATTTGGTCGGATTGACCGTCCAGTCGCCCAGGCCCGCCTTGTCGTTGTTGCGCGCGCCGAACCAGCCGTCATCGACCACGAAACGCTCTACGCCGATCTTCGCCGCCTTTTCGGCCAGCGCCATCTGCCCCGCCTCGGTCACATCGAAGGCGGTCGCCTCCCAGCTGTTATAGAGGACCGGGCGCAACCGCGCCTTGGTGCCGTGCGGCAGGATGTGGGCGACCTCGAACTGGTGGAAGGTACGCGACGCCCCGCCCAGCCCGTCGCCCGAATAGCCTGCATAGAAGACCGGCGTGTCCAGCGTCTCGCCCGGCTTCAGCGTCCAGGAGAAATCATAGGGGTTATAGCCGCCCGCGATCCGCACCCGGCCCAGATTGTCCGACGCCACGCTGATACGGAACGACCCCGACCAGGCGAGCGCGCCGTACCAGACGGGACCATGCTCCTCGCTGGTCAACCCTTCGCGGCCGATCGCGAACCAGGGGTTGTTGCCATGGCCGGTCGAGCCGCGACGGCTTTCCAGAACGGTGGCGGCGGCCTCGATCGGCGCTGTCTTCTGCGTCCATTCGGCGGCGTGGCGGCCGGTCAGGTAATGGAGGCGATAATCGTCGCCGACCGGCAGCGAGAGAACCGCCGCCGCCAGCTGGTCGACGCGCACCGGCCGGGCATCGCCGTTGCGCACCCTGGCGGAGCGGGCGACGATGCCGGTCGCGGGGTCGATCGTGTAGGTCAGCGTGACGAACAGCGGACGGCGGATATCGGCCAGTTCGACGGTCAGCGTCTCGCCGCTCACCTTGTGGCTGCGATATTTGAGGACCAGATCGCGATTGCCGTCGGCGAACAGCGCCTTGACGCCCGGTTCGCTGACCAACCCCTCGCCCTGCCCCGGATATTCCTGAAGCGTGACCGAACCGGCGGGGTCGAAGCCGGACAGCTCGCCCGGTGCCTTCAGAACGATCGGGTCGCCCGTCTTGACCGGATCGCCCGAGATCAGCGGATCGCCCGCCGCCAGCGCCGATCCCCAGTAGAGCGGCTGAAGATAGCCCTTCTCGTCCACCCCCATGGCATAGGTGACCCCGCCGCCGTCGAGGCGGAACACCTTCGCACCCGCTGGAGCCGTCACCTTCGCCGAGACGGGCGCCGCCAGCGCAACCAGACCCACACCTGCCAGAATCGCGTTCCGCCAGCGCATCAAACCCCTCCTGCAAACCTTTGCATTAAGTCTGACATAGCGCAGGGTCGTGATGCAAGCACTTGTTTTGAAAGCTCAAGAGATGGGCAGCGGCCAGAGTGTCTTGAGCGGACGGCCAGCGTCGGCCAGCGCCTCGACCGGCACGGTGGCGCCATCGGCCACCAACGCCTTGCCCTGCACGAAGTCGCGCATCGCGTTGACGCAGTCGAGCGCGATCACCCGCCCCTGTCGCAGATAGACGACCGAGAAGCTGCGCGTGGCCGGGTCGCCCCGCAGGATGGCCTGGTCATGCCCGGTCGACAGGCCGACCGTCTGCAGTTTCAGGTCATACTGGTTCGACCAGAACCAGGGCACCGCATGATAGGCGACCTCGCGCCCCATGATCGTGCGCGCCGCTACCGTCGCCTGGTCATGCGCATTCTGCACCGACTCCAGCCGGATGACCGCGCCGTCGGCAAAGGCGTTGGCATGGGCCGCGCAATCACCGACCGCATAGATATGGGGCAGGCCGGTGCGCCCCTGCGCATCGACGGTGACGCCATTGCCGCTTGCCGCTCCGGCCGCGATCAACGGTTCGACGGCGGGTATGATGCCGATGCCGACGATCGCCATCTGCGCAGGCAGCACCGTGCCATCGGCCAGTCGGACGCCGCTGACGCACCCCTCGCCCTCGATACACGCAACGCTCTCGTTGAGCCGCACCGTCACACCATGCGCGCGGTGTTCCGCCTCGTAGAAGCGCGACAGCGCCGCGCCCGCGACGCGCGCCAGCACGCGGTCCTGCGCCTCGACGATGGTGACGGCCTTGCCGAACTTGCTCAGCACGGCCGCCGCCTCCAGCCCGATATAACCGCCGCCGATCACTACCACCTCTTGCACCGCAGGCAGTTCGGCGATCAGCCGGTCGACATCGGCACGGGTGCGAACGGAATGCACGCCGGTCAGGTCATGACCACCACAGTCCAGCCGCCGGGCATGGCCGCCCGCCGCCCAGATCAGCGTACCATAGTCGATCACGATGCCCGCCGCCATGGTCAGGCACCGTGCCCCCGCATCGACCGCGACGACCCGTTCGCCCAGCCGCAGCGCGATTGCGCGCTCTTCCCAGAAGCGCTCCGGGCGGATCAGGATACGCTCGAACGGCTTGTCCCCGGCCAGATATTCCTTGGACAGCGGCGGGCGTTCATAGGGCGGCCAGGCCTCTTCGCCGATCATCGCGATCGTGCCCTCGAACCCTTCCTGGCGCAGCGCGATGGCGGCCTGCGCGCCTGCATGGCCGGTGCCGACGATAACGATGTCGTAAGAGGGATTGTGCATATCGGTCATGGCCTATCCCCTAGGATGGATCGACGGCCGGTGCCAATGACCATGCCCCCATGACGATGACAAAGCGTTGCCTTCGCGAAAGAGCGTCTTCAATCGCGGCGCAGTTGCCGCTAGGGGAAAGCGCAAATCCTCAGGAGACACCATGAGCAAGCTGCACCTCGTGTTCGGCGGCCGCGTCAGCGATCCGCAGACCCTTGATTTCGTCGATCCCGCCGGTCTGGAAGTGGTCGGCGTGTTCCCCGACTATGCCAGCGCCGAAAAGGCCTGGCGCGCCGCCGCGCAGCGCACCGTCGACGATGCCGAGATGAAGTTCGTGGTGGTGCATCTGCACCGCCTGCTGGAACCGAAGCTCGATTGATGTGCGGCTTAGGGCGAAGTTGGGGGCATAGCCTTCGACTTCGCTCAGGCTGAACGGGCGTTGGGATTACAGTCCCGCCACACGTCCCTCACTCCGTTCGCACTGAGCGAAGTCGAAGTGCATGGGAAGACGGCCGATACCGGGCGAGGCTGGAGCGTGGCCTTCAGCTTCCATAAGGCGTAACGGGGGCGGGTTCCCCTTTCGTCAAGCGTTGCGATAACGCCACAGCAACAACGGCTTGGCAAAAACCAGCCCGGCGATGAACCCGCCGATATGCGCGGCGACCGCGATCGCGCCCATCCCCATACCGGCATAGCCCAGCAGCAGCTGGATGCCGATCCACCCCGCGGCCAGCCACAGGACATGGGTGAACTCTGCCGACAGTCCGGCAATGCCCTTTGTCGCACGCCGCCGCCCGAACAGCAGCGCATAGGCCCCGACGATGGCCGAGATCGCACCGCTGGCGCCGATCATCGGCATGGGCGACGCGGGATCGGGAAAATATTGCGCCATCGCGGCGGCATAGGCGCCCACCACATACAGGACTGCAATCCCGCGCGGCCCCAGCGCGCGCTCGGTCTGCGCGCCGCAATAGACCAGCATCACCAGATTGAAGGCGATATGCGCGAACCCGCCATGGATCAGCGTCGCGCTGAGCGGGGTCAGCAGCGTCGGCACCGCAAAGCCGAAATCGGGCGGCAGCACCGCGCCCTCGAAACGCAGCGGGATGAAGCCGCCCGCGACCGCCGCATCCGGCACCATGCCGGTCAGGATAAGGATCAGCGACACGGCCGCCGTGACGACCGCGATGGCCGTCGTGGCCCGTGCCGCTGCCCAATTCATCGGATCAGATGAACTCGATCTTGCTGACGACGTAATAACGGTCGCCCGACGGCACCGTCACCTCGACCTCTTCGTCCAGCTTGCGCCCGATCAGCGCGCGGCCGAGCGGCGAGTTATAGCTGATCCGGCCGGTCTTGGCGTCCGCCTCGGTCTGGCCGACGATCTGGTACTTGACCGGCTTGTCGTCCTCGTCGAGCAGCGTGACGGTCGCACCGAACACGATCTTGTCGCCCGACAGATCCTTCGGGTCGATGATCTGCGCACGGCTCAGCTTGTCCTCGATGTCGGCGATCGTCGCCTCCACCTGACCCTGCCGTTCCTTGGCCGCATGATATTCGGCGTTTTCGGACAGGTCGCCGTGAGCGCGGGCTTCCTCGATCGCGTCGACGATCAGCGGCCGCTCTTCTTTCAGACGCCGCAGGTCCTGGGTGAGCTTGTCATAGCCCTCCTGGAGCATCGGCATCTTTTCGACGGTCGCCATATTCCTAGTCCCCAATTCTTACGCATTCCCGGTACGGACCGCCCTCCCAAACCGGGAGGGCAGCCCGCCAGCACATCATGTTCTCATGTCGGGATCAGTTGTGCGAACGCGAATAGTAGGATTGCAGGGGACGTACTTCAAGACCACGGGTCGCCGACGCCGCAATCGCCTTCGCCGCCTCGACGCTGGCGGGCGCCGTGGTGAAGTACGGAATCTTCTGGCCAAGCGCGGCTTCGCGGATCGGCTTGGAGTCCTTCAGGCTCTGCCACCCCTCGGTCGTGTTGAAGATCAGGGTGATGCCGCCGTCCTTGATCCGGTCGACGATATGCGGACGGCCTTGCGCCACCTTGTTGATCTTCTCGACCGTGACGCCAGCGCGGTCGAGATAATCGGCAGTGCCCCCCGTGGCGACGATGGCGAAGCCCGCCTCGGCCAGCATCCGGGCGGCGGGAACGACCTGTTCCTTGTCGCCGTCCTTGACGCTGATGAACACCGCGCCCTCGGTCGGCAGGACGGTGCCCGCCCCCAGCTGCGACTTCGCAAACGCCGTGGTGAAGTCGGGGTCGATGCCCATGACCTCGCCCGTCGACTTCATCTCCGGTGACAGCACCGGATCGACGCCGGGGAAGCGCGCGAAGGGGAAGACCGCTTCCTTGACCGCATAATAGTCGATGTGGCGGTCGATCTGGGGCAGGTCGGCCAGCTTCTCGCCCGCCATGACGCGCGCGGCGATCTTGGCGATGGGTGTGCCGATCGCCTTGGCGACGAAGGGCACGGTACGGCTGGCGCGCGGATTGACCTCGATCAGATAGACCGTGCCGTCCTTCACCGCGAACTGGATGTTCATCAGGCCGCGCACGTTCAGGCCGCGCGCGAGCGCCTCGGTCTGACGCTCGATCTCGGCGATGATCTCGGCCGACAGGCTGTAGGGCGGCA
>Ga0308158_10000723_pt1 | contig 45618 bp, 46 predicted proteins | sample PhyBR2_FD_201038 | JGI IMG/M metagenome (GOLD analysis project Ga0308158, IMG submission 201038) | Phyllosphere microbial communities from UC Gill Tract Community Farm, Albany, California, United States - DLSLB.R2 | ecosystem: Host-associated > Plants > Phyllosphere > Unclassified | place: USA... | reverse complement strand
GGTCGCCATGGTCGACGTTGCGCAGTCCGGATTCGACCATCGCCGTCGCCAGGGCGATCGCGAGGCCGCGGTCGGAGACGCCGAGCTGGCGTCCGATCGTGATGATCAGCGCCGCGTTCGCCGCCTGTTCGGCGTCGAGGGTCGCGCTGAGCTGGCCGGTCTGCGACGGGGGAGCGGAGACGACGATGCTCTGGCCCGGGTAGATGATCGACTGCGCCGTCAGCGCGTTCCACGCGTAGAGGGAAGCCGTCGTGGTGCCGTACTTCTGCGCGATGCCGAAGAGCGTGTCGCCCGCGACGACGGCGTGCGTCTGCGCACCCGGTGCCGGGGTGGTCACGGGTGCCGGGGCGGTCGCGGTCGCGGCGGTGGTCACCGGCGCTGCCGTTCCCGAGACCGACAGGCTCTGACCGGGGTAGATGACGGAAGCGCGCGTGAGCCCGTTCGCGGCGAGAACCGCATCGACCGTGGTGCCGTATCTCTGCGCGATGCCGTACACCGTGTCGCCGGGTACCACCACGTGGGTCTGCGACGCCGCGGGGACGGATGCCGGAACGCTCGCGCCGGCGAGCGACAGGGTCTGCCCGGGATAGATCACCGATCGCCAGGTCAGTCCGTTCCACGCGAGCACGTCGGCGATGCGCAGACCGTGGCCCTCGGCGATGGCGGAGATCGTATCGCCCGGCTGGACGACATAGGTGGTCGGGGCCGACGCGGGCACGGCGCGCAACGTCGGGATGGACCTGGTCTCCGAGTGGACCGGGGCCGTGTCGGCTGCGGCAGGGACGAGGGCCATGCTCCCGGTGAGAGTGCCGATGACGGCCGCGGGCATGCCGATCTGCAGATAGCGGGTGCGACGGGCTGCGGTGTTCAGTCTCACGGTTCCCCCTTGTTCGACGTCTGCCCACGCTGGCACGTATGTAAACAGAAGTCAACAAGAGTGACCGAAGTGAAGGATGTGACTGGAGTGAAGATATGCGTCCCGCGCGCAGAGGTGAGATAGTGGCATCGTGTCTGCACCAACTGAGAACGTGTCCGCCTGGCTGACCATGCCCGACCTCGTCGAGGTCCTCGACGAACCGCTCGGTCGTGTGCGCCGTTTGATCGACGAGCACTACCTGGTCGGCTCCAAGCGCAGCGGCGTCTTCGCCGTGCCCGCCGTCTTCATCGTCGACGGCCACCCGCTTCCGTCGCTGCGTGGCACCATCATCGCACTGCAGGATGCGGGCTTCACCGATGACGAGGTCGTCGACTGGCTGCTCTCCGACGACGAGACGCTCGGTCGCTCGCCGATCGCTGCTCTGCTCGCCGGACACAAGAGCGAAGTGCGGCGTCTGGCACGCACCCTCGCCTGATCAGGCTGAGCGAGTCGTCGCCGCGCGAGCGAGGTCGCGAAGGTCTCCGACCGCCGCGTTCTCGAGGCGAGCTCCGGACAATGCCCGATCGGCGGCCACCGCGTAGTCAGTGATCATCGTCTCGACACGCGCGAGAGCCCCGGATGCTTCGATCGTGGCCTGGAGGAACGCGATCTGATCGGCCGTGAGATCGGGGTCGCCGAGCATCTCGTCGAACAGATTCCGCGCCGGGGTGTCGATGCTCTGCCTGGTGAGGGCGACGAGCGCCGTGCGCTTCCCCTCCCGCAGATCATCCCCGGCGGGCTTTCCGGTGACGGCGGCGTCTCCGAAGACTCCGAGCACGTCATCGCGCAGCTGGAACGCCATGCCCACAGGGTGCCCGAACCGCCGCAGCGCCCGCAGCTGCTCATCGTCCGCTCCGGCGACGGCGGCCCCCAGGATCAGCGGCTGCTCGATGCTGTAGCGGGCCGACTTCAGCGACACGATGCGCAGTGCGCGCTCCAGGTGCGAGTCGGCCGCATTCACGCTCCACGCCGACTCCTCGGCGATGTCGAGGAACTGGCCAACGGTCACATCGCGTCGCATGCGCGCGTACTCGCGCCGCACGGGCCCTGCGAGGGGGTGCTGTCCGAGGGCCTCTTCGAGAAGATCGTCGCTCCACGCCACGAGGAGGTCGCCGAGCAGGATCGCGGCCGATCGGCCGAAGGCCGCGGCGTCTCCGCTCCAGCCGGCATCCCCGTGCGCGCCTTCGAGCGCCCGGTGCGCTGCCGGGCGGCCGCGGCGAGTGTCCGAGTTGTCGATCAGGTCGTCGTGCACGAGTGCCGCCGACTGGAAGATCTCGAGAGCGGCGCAGACGTCCCACAGCACGGGCGTCTCTGCGGCATCCCGGCTCGAGTATCGCGCGACCGCCTGCCATCCCGAGTGGCAGAAACGGGCGCGCAGGCGCTTTCCGCCGACGAGCGTGCGGGCGCCGGCGTCGATCATGGCGCTCGCATCCGGACCGTACTCCACGGCCTCCGCGCGCATCCGCTCGACGAAGACGTGCAGGCGATCGGCGACGGCGTCGGAGACGAGTTCGGGTGACGGCACGACTCCCAGCATACGTAAAGCCAATCCGGTCCCGAACGGCTACCCCACTCGGGGATGGCGCGCGTAGAATGGACGGAAGATACCCGAGGGGGACGAAATGCCACTCTCCGAACAGGAGCAGCGTCTGCTCGACGAGATGGAACGCCATCTCCTCCACAACGACGCCGATGTCGTGAGCGCGCCCAGCGGCGACCGCGCTCTGAGCTACCGCAATCTCGTGTACGGAGCCTTGCTGCTCCTCGTCGGGATCGGCGGTCTGATCGCCGGAGTCATCGTCGGCGACGTCTGGGGCATCATCATCGGTGTCGTGGCGTTCGCCGCGATGCTGGGCGGAGTGATGCTCGCGGTCACTCCTGTGCGCCGTCCGCTGTCGGCGGTGCCTCGCGAGAGCGTCAAGAAGCAGCAGCAGAGTTCCGCTTCGTTCATGGATCGCATGAACGATCGATGGGATCGCCGCCAAGACGGTCACTGACCTCCTCACACTTCACAGGCCCGGATGCTGAGCATCCGGGCCTTTTTGCTGTCTGCGGCCCGGATTCCACCCTCCTCCACTCTTCCTCCACCAGCCCTCCACCGTCCTCCACCGCGTGATCACGCGGAATTTCAGCGCGCCCGAAATGGAAAGTGCTGGTATTTCCCCGAAAGAGCATAGGAATGTGGAGGGAAGTGGAGTAAAGTGGGGCGCACCTCGAGTTGGCCGGACGCAGAGGGGGTGATGGCTGATGTTGCTGGGAACGCATTCTCCGAAGCTGGACGACAAGGGACGGGTCATCCTTCCCGCGAAGTTCCGCGAAGACCTCGGCGGCGGCATCGTCGTCACACGAGGGCAGGAACGCTGCCTCTACGTCTTCAGTACGGCCGAGTTCGAGTCCATGCACGAGCGGATCCGTCAGGCCCCGCTCGCCAACAAGCAGGCGCGCGACTTCATGCGCCTGTTCCTCTCCGGTGCAAGCGCGGAGATGCCCGACAGCCAGAACCGCATCACCATCCCGCAGCACCTGCGTCAGTACGCAGGGCTGCAGAAGGAGCTCATCGTCACCGGAGTCGGCGCCCACGCCGAGATCTGGGATGCCGAGAGCTGGAACGCCTACCTCGCCGCCGGCGAGGAGACCTACTCCGAGCTCGAGCAGGAGGTGATTCCGGGCCTGTTCTGACCACGGCTGTGATGCCCCGCCGCTCCCGCCCCGACACACTTCCCCGGTGCCGGGTCGAGAAGCGGAGGGGGATCAGAGCCGAAGGTCAAACCCGAGAAAGATCATGAACCTCCGAGACATTCACACACCCGTCCTGCTCGAACGCTGCGTCGAGCTGCTCGCTCCCGCCCTCCGGGCGGACGGAGCGGTGCTCGTCGACGCCACACTCGGGATGGGCGGGCACTCCGAGGCTCTGCTCGAGCGCTTCCCGAACATCCGACTGGTCGGACTCGACCGCGACACCGATGCGCTGCGCATCGCGGGGGAGCGGCTCGCTCGCTTCAAGGACCGGGTGACGCTGGTTCACACCGTCTACGACGAGATCGGTCTGCACGCTCAGGGCGCTGCCGGCATCCTCTTCGACCTCGGTGTCTCCTCACTGCAGCTCGATGAGGCCGAGCGCGGATTCGCGTACTCCAAGGACGCTCCGCTCGACATGCGGATGGACCAGACCAAGGGCGTGACGGCAGCCGAGGTCATCGCGACCTACAACGAGGGCAACCTCCGCCGCATCTTCGAACGCTACGGCGAGGAGAAGCTCGCGGGCCGCTATGCCCGCTTCATCATCGACGCCCGGCAGAAGAAGCCGATCACGCGGTCCGGCGAGCTCGTGGACATCCTCATCGCAGCCACTCCCGCTGCGGCTCAGCGGGCTGGACACCCGGCCAAGCGCGTGTTCCAGGCGCTGCGGATCGAAGTGAACGCCGAGCTCAACGTGCTCGCCGACGCGATTCCGGCGGCGATGGAGGCCCTCGCCGTCGGCGGACGCATCGTCGTGATGTCGTACCAGTCGCTGGAAGACCGCCTGGTCAAGCAGGCCTTCGCCGCAGGAGCCGCATCGACAGCTCCGAAGGGGCTGCCGGTCGAGCTCCCGGAGCACGCGCCGAAGTTCAAGATCATCACCCGTGGCGCCGAGCTCGCCGACGACGACGAACGCGCCCGCAACCCACGGGCGATCCCCGTGCGACTGCGCGCGGCAGAGAAAGTGCGAGAGACCGCATGAGCCTGAACGCCACCGCACGCAAGCCCCTCGTCGCTCCCGAAGCGCCCGTTCGGGCTCCTCGCCCGCGGCTGACGCCCCTGCCCAAGACCGCCGCACGCCCGAAGCCGAAGCTGGCCTACGCGCTGGTGGCTCTCGGCGGCGCGATGGCAATCGGCGCCGCGCAGATCGGGCTGTCGCTCGCGATCACACAGGACTCGTACACGCTCGCCTCGCTGACCTCGCAGCAGCGCACGCTGGATCTGCAGACCGACGCGCTGCAGGAGGAGCTCACAGGGGTGAGTTCCCCGCAGGCTCTCGCGAGCAGCGCCGCAGCCCTGGGCATGGTCGTCGCCGGTTCGCCGGCGTACCTGCGACTCAGCGACGGAGCAGTGTTCGGCACCGGCACGGGGGCCGGGTGGGATTCCACAGTGGACCCCAACGGCGCCGGAGCGGTCAGCAACTCGCTGCTCGTCCCGCCCGCGCGGGCCGACGCGAACGACGGGCCGGTCACCGAGGACGCTGCGACCGAGACCGAGCAGCTGCCCCCGGCGATCACCGACGGCCTGCCGAGCCCCGAGACCCACTGACGACACGAAGACGAGAGAGGCGACGGAGAGAGTCCATGACGACACGAGCAACCCGGAGTCCCCGGCGACGCACCGTCGTCGCCCTCGCCGTGATCCTGTCGGTCCTCGGCGTCTTCATCGTGCGCCTCGTCGACATCCAGGTCGTGAGCGCGGACGAGCACGTCGCGCAGTCGCTGGTGTTCCTCGGCGACAAGACCACGATCCCCGGCCAGCGCGGGTCGATCGTCGACGCGAACGGCACCGTGCTCGCCGAGAGCGTGACCGTCTACGACTGGAACATGGACCCGAAGGCCATGAACGCCGTCGAGAACGACCCGGACAACCCGCCCGACCTGCCGTGGGCGGAGGCCTCCACCAAGATCGCCGAGATCATGGGGCTGAACGCCGACGAGCTGCGCACGGGCGTGGCCGCCGCGCGCGAGGAGAACCCCGATACGCAGTGGTATCAGCTCGCCAAAGGCCTCAGCGCCACTCAGTTCACGGAGCTCAAGGCGCTGAAGCTCGCCTACCTGCACTTCGACGAGCGCGAGACCCGCGTGTATCCGAACGGGGCCGTCGCCGGCAACGTGATCGGCTTCCTCAACGGCTCCGGCGAGGCCCAGGCGGGCATCGAGAAGATGGAGACGCAGTGCCTCGCGCCGACGAACGGCGTGGAGACCTATCGCAAGGGAACGAACAACGTCGTGATTCCCGGCAGCGAGCAGCGGACGGATGCCGTGAACGGCGGATCCGTGCAGTTGACCATCAACAGCGACCTCAACTGGTACATGCAGCAGATGATCGCTGAGGAGGCTCAGGCCCAGGGCGCCCAGGGCGGAACGGTCACGGTCGTGGAGGTCAAGACGGGCAAGATCCGCGCTGCGGCCGAGTGGCCGACGGTCGACCCCAACAACCTCAACGGCTCGTCGCCGAGCAGTTGGTACAGCAAGCTCTTCACCTACTCCTTCGAGCCGGGGTCCACGTTCAAGCCGGTGACCGCTGCCGCCATCATGGAGAACGCGGGGGTCACTCCTTCCAGCCCGACCGTGTCTGCGTCGTCGAAGGAGCACTTCCCGAACGGCGCCGTGATCAACGACGCCTTCGTGCACCCGACGTACAACTACACGCTCGCCGGCGCGCTCATCGACTCCTCGAACGTCGCGCTGTCGAAGTTCGGCACGATGGTGAGCCCCGACGTCCGTTACGACTACCTGCAGCGCTTCGGTGTCGGCACGCAGACCGTCGGGTTCCCGAGCGAGACGAGCGGGGAGCTGCACCCGACGAGCGAATGGGACAACCAGTCGCTGTACACGACGACCTTCGGCCAGCACTTCACCGTCACCGCCCCCCAGGTCGCAGGCGCCTACCAGGCCATCGCCAACGGCGGGGAGAAGATCGGCCTGTCGCTGATCGAGTCGTGCACCGACGCCGACGGCACCGTGCACAAGGCCGCTGCTCCCGAGAAGGAGCAGATCATCAAGCCCGAGACCGCCGCGGACATCACCCGCATGCTGGAGAACGTCGCGGTGCAGGGCGGAAACGCCGAGCGCATCAAGGTTCCGGGCTACCGCGTGACCAGCAAGACGGGTACCGCGCAGATCCCCGACGGCAACGGCGGCTACAAGGCCGGCGTGTACTACACGAGCATGGTCGGCTTCGCTCCGGTCGACGATCCGCAGTACGTCGTGATCGTCACTCTCGACCAGCCGACTAGAATCACATCATCGGCTGCGACGGCATCCGCCTTCCAGAAGGCGATGACGCAGGTCATGAAGACCTACCGCGTGATGCCCTCGACCGTCCCGATGGACGCGCTGCTTCCCAAGTTCGAATAGCCGGCACACGCCGCGCCTGGAGATGTCATGATCGCCCTGTCGCTCGCTGAGATCGCCGCCATCATCGGCGGTGAACTGCGCCTCGTCGACCCCGACACGGCCGACACCGTCGTCGATGGCGTCGTCGACACCGATTCCCGCACGATGACCGAGGGGTCGGTCTTCGTGGCCAAGCCCGGTGCCGAGACCGACGGGCACCGCTTCGTCGGCAATGCGGCGGCCGCCGGCGCCGCGCTCGCGATCGTCGAGCGTCCGGTCGACGAGAAGATCTCGCAGATTGTCGTCGCCGATGTCGTCGTCGCCCTGGCCGCCCTCGCCCGTGAGGTCGTCGCCCGCGTGCGCGCGGCGGGCGACCTCAGGATCGTGGGCATCACCGGTTCGAACGGCAAGACCACGACCAAGAACTTCCTCGCCCGCATCCTGGCCGACGAGGGCGAGACCGTGTCGCCGATCAACTCGTACAACAACGAGGTCGGCGCCCCTGTGACCATGCTGCGCGTCACGTACGGCACGCGCTTCCTCGTGAGCGAGTTCGGCGCGGCGGCTCCGGGCAGCATCGCTCATCTCGCGGGACTCGTCGAGCCCGATGTCGCCGTGGTGCTCATGGTGGGCATGGCGCACGCGGGCGGCTTCGGCGGAATCGAGGAGACCGCGAAGGCGAAGTCCGAGCTGGTCGCCGCAGCGCGCCCGGACGGCACGGCGGTGCTCAACGTCGACGACTCCCGAGTCGCCGCGATGCGCGAGCTCGCCGAGTCGCGCGGCATGAGCGTCGTCGGCTTCGGGCAGTCGTCAGCGGCCGACGTGCGCGCGCACGACCTCGTCGTGACGGCCTCGGGGACTACGTGCGAGATCGAGGTGGCGGGCGAGCGGATGCCGCTGCATCTGCGCGTACTCGGCGCGCACCACGTCAACAACGCCATGGCCGCGATCGCCGCAGCCGGAGTGCTCGGAGTCGCGGCATCCGACGCCATCGCCCGTCTCGAGACTCTCGAGATCGCCGAGCGCTGGCGCATGCAGCCGATGGGCAGCGACCGCGTGCGCATCATCAACGACGCGTACAACGCGAGCCCGGACTCGATGGCCGCGGCCCTCCGCACGCTCGCGCAGATCACGGGCCCGGGTGAGCGCACTGTCGCCGTGCTCGGCGCCATGAGCGAACTCGGCGAGACCGCGGGCGAGGAGCACGACCGCATCGGCCTGCTCGCGGTGCGGCTGAACATCCAGCGCATCGTGGTCGTCGGTCCCGAAGCTCGCCGGCTCTACATCTCCGCGATCGGCGAGGGCTCGTGGGACAGCGAGGCCGTGCACTTCCCCGATCAGGACTCCGCCTTCGAGTACCTGCGCACCGAACTGCGCGACGGCGATCGCGTGCTCGTGAAGTCATCCAACTCCGTAGGCCTCCGGCATCTCGGCGATCGTCTGGGAGAATTGTTCTCGTGAGGTCCCTCATCATGGCGGCGGCCATCTCGCTCGCCTTCACGCTCTTCCTGACCCCCGTCTTCCTGCGGCTGTTCCGCAAGTGGGGCTGGGGGCAGGTCATCCGCACCCCCGAGGCGATCGAGAACCCGAGCCACGAGGCCAAGCGGGGCACGCCCACGATGGGCGGCGTCATCTTCATCCTCGGCACGCTGGTCGGCTACCTCACCGGCGTGTTCGTCGGCGGAGGAGTGCCCTCGCTTTCGGCCATGCTGCTGATCTGGGTCATGATCGGGTTCGGCGCGGTCGGCTTCATCGACGACTACATGAAGGTGCGCAGCCAGCGCAGCCTCGGCCTCTCCGGATGGCGCAAGATCATCGGCCAGCTGCTCGTGATGGTCCCGTTCGGCATCGTGGCGCTGAACTTCCCGAACAAGTCGGGGCAGACGCCGGCGTCCGGCGCCGTGTCGCTCTTCCGCGACATCCCGTGGCTGAACCTGTTCGTGTTCGGGGTGATCGGCGGCTGGATCCTGTACCTCGTGTGGATCTCGGTCATCGGCGTCGCCACGTCGAACAGCGTGAACCTCACCGACGGCCTTGACGGCCTCGCCGCCGGAGCCGGCATCCTCGTGGTCACCTCCTACGGGCTGATCGCCTTCCGCCAGTTCCAGCAGTCCTGCGTCGGCGAGTCGATCGAGAAGGCCGCGATCGGCGGATGCTACGAGGTGCGCGACCCGCTGGATCTGGCCGTGATCGCCGCCGCGTTCGCCGCGAGCCTGATCGGATTCCTGTGGTGGAACGCGCCCAAGGCGAAGGTCTTCATGGGCGACGTCGGCTCGATGTCGATCGGCGGCGTGATCACCGCGCTCGCGATCCTCACGCACACCGAGCTGCTGCTCTTCGTGATCGCCGGTGTCTTCGTCCTGTCCTCCGGGTCCGTCATCCTGCAGCGCGCGTACTTCAAGATCACGCGCGGCAAGAGGCTGTTCCTGATGAGTCCGTTCCATCACCACCTCGAGATGCGCGGCTGGTCCGAGGTCACGATCGTCGTGCGCCTGTGGATCATCGCCGGTCTTCTCGCGGTCTCGGCCGTCGGACTCTTCTACGTCGAATGGCTCACCCGTGTCAGCTGAGTCGCGCCTGGCGTCGCTCACGAGCTGGAACTCCGACTGGTCTGGACTCCGCGTCGCGGTGCTCGGGCTGTCGATGACCGGCTTCTCGGTCGCCGACACTCTCACCGAACTGGGCGCGACGGTGCTCGTGCTCACCGAATCGGCAGAGGAGGAGTACGCGCGGCTGCTGCCGGTGATCGGCGCAGAGCTCGAGCTGGGGTCGCTCTCCACGGTTCCCCAGGCTCTCGTCGACTTCGACCCGGAGGTCGTGATCGCCTCTCCGGGCTTCTCGCCCGCGCACCCGGTGATCCGCTGGGCCCAGGAGCGCGGCACCGCGATCTGGGGCGACGTCGAGCTCGCCTGGCGCGTGCGCGACAAGGTCACCCGCCCCGACGGGACGCCCGCTGAATGGGTGCTCATCACGGGCACGAACGGCAAGACGACGACGACGCAGCTCACGGCGTCGCTGCTGGTCGAAGGCGGGCTGAGGGCGGCGCCGTGCGGAAACATCGGAGTCCCCGTGCTCGACGCGGTGCGTGACCCAGCCGGCTTCGACGTCCTCGTCGTCGAGCTCTCGAGCCACCAGCTCTGGTACATCGGGCAGTCCCGGGCCGAAGGCGAGCTGTTCCCATACGCGTCCGTGTGCCTCAACCTCGCCGACGACCATCTCGTCTGGCACGGCAGCGCCGAGGCCTACCGCGAGGCGAAGTCGTTCGTCTACCGGAACACGAGAGTGGCCTGCGTCTACAACAAGGCCGATGAGGCCACCCGCCTCATGGTCGAGGATGCCGATGTGGTGGAGGGCGCCAGGGCGATCGGCTTCGACCTCGGAATCCCCGGACCCAGCGACATCGGCGTCGTCGAAGGGCTGATCGTCGACCGTGCGTTCCTCGACGACCGCGCGCGGAGCGCGCTGGAGCTCACCACGCTCCACGACCTCGAGGTGGCGGGACTCTCCGCTCCGCACATCGTGCAGAACATCCTCGCCGCCAGCGCTCTCGCGCGGTCGCTCGGGGTCGAGCCCGAAGCCATCCACTCGGCCCTGCAGAAGTTCACGCTCGACGCGCATCGCATCCAGGTCGTCGCCCGGCACGCCGGCGTCACCTGGGTCGACGACTCGAAGGCGACCAACCCGCACGCGGCGGCATCGTCGCTGCGCGCGTACCCCGGAGCGGTCTGGGTCGTCGGGGGAGACCTCAAGGGCGTCGACATCGCCGACCTGGTCGCCGATGTCGGCGGCACGGCCCGCGCAGCGGTCGTGATCGGAGTCGAACGAGAGGCCGTCGTCGCAGCATTCCGACGACACGCGCCCGTGGTGCCGGTCTTCGAGGTGGAAGCTGGCGAGACTGGTCAGGTCATGAACCGTGTCGTGGAGATCGCGGCGGGGATCGCTGGCGACAAGGGGACGGTTCTGCTGGCCCCGGCCGCAGCATCCTTCGACCAGTTCTCCGGCTACGCGGATCGCGGCCGCCGCTTCGCCGAAGCGGTGCGGGAATGGATCGACCGGGGGAGCGCCGATGACGCAGGTGGCTCGCACTCCGCGCACTGATCGTCCGAACGCCTCGTCGCGAGGCTTCGCCGCACGCGTCTCGCTCGGCCGGCGGTTCACCCCGGTGTCGACCGAGTTCCTGATGATCGCGTCGACGGCCCTGCTGCTGACGATCTTCGGCTTGGTCATGGTGCTGTCGGCGACGAGCGCGGATGCCGTGTCGAAGGGCGCCAACCCGATGGACGGGGCCATGAGGCAGGGGATCTTCGCCCTGCTCGGAATTCCGCTCATGTTCCTCGTCTCGCGCGTGCCGATCGCGTTCCTGAAGAAGATGGCGTGGCCCGCTCTGTTCGGCGCGGTCGCGCTTCAGCTGCTCGTGTTCACGCCTCTCGGCGATTCCGGCGGCGGAAACCGCAACTGGATCAAAGTCGCGGGTCTCACGCTGCAGCCCTCCGAGTTCCTGAAGCTCGCCCTCGCGGTGTGGATCGGCTACGTGCTGATGCGCAAGCAGACCATGCTGGGCACCTGGCACCAGGTGTTCATCCCGGTCGTGCCCGTCTCGGCGCTGGCCATCGGCACGGTTCTGGCCGGAAAGGACCTCGGCACCTCGATGGTGCTGGTCCTGATCATGCTCGGCTGCCTGTTCTTCTCCGGGGTGAAGCTTCGACTGTTCATCATCCCGGTGATCCTCGGTGTGCTCTCGGTGCTCGCGCTCGCGCTGACCAGTGAAGACCGGATGCGCCGCATCACCGCGGTCTGCTCCGACATGAGCGACTATGAGAAGAACTGCTACCAGTCGATCCACGGCATGTGGGGCATGGCGACCGGAGGCATCTTCGGGGTCGGGCTGGGGAACTCGCAGGAGAAGTACGGCTGGCTGCCGGCGGCGGGCAACGACTTCATCTTCGCCATCGTCGGCGAGGAGCTCGGACTCATCGGATGCCTCGTCGTGCTCGCCCTGTTCGCGACCTTCGCGATCGGCGTCTTCCACATCATCCGCAAGACGAACGACCCCTTCATCCGGGTGGCCGCCGGTGGGATCACCGTGTGGATCGTCGGCCAGGCGATCTTCAACGTCGGCGTCGTGATCGGCCTCTTCCCGGTCATGGGCGTGCCGCTGCCGTTCATGTCGCAGGGCGGCACCGCGCTGCTCGCCGTGCTCATCGCGTGCGGGGTGCTGCTCGCCTTCGCCCGCACGGTCCCCGCCGTCGAGCGGGGTAAAGTCACCAGGTGACCACGTACCTTCTTGCCGGTGGAGGCACCGCCGGCCATGTCAACCCCCTGCTCGCCGTCGCCGATGGGCTGCGAGAGCGGGATGCCGCGGCATCCGTCCTCGTGCTCGGCACGGCCGAAGGGCTCGAGTCCCGTCTGGTCCCCGCCCGGGGCTACGAGCTGCTGATCGTCGACAAGGTGCCGTTCCCTCGACGTCCGAACAAGCAGGCCGCCGCGTTCCCCGGCCGCTTCCGCCGGGCCATCGCCCAGGTGCGCGCGCACATCCGCGCCCACGGCGTCGACATCGTCGTCGGCTTCGGCGGCTATGCCTCGGCGCCCGCCTACGTGGCGGCTCGTCGCGAGGGCATCCCCTTCGTGGTCCACGAGGCGAATGCGAAGCCCGGACTCGCGAACGTGCTCGGCGCGCGACGCGCCGCGGCGACCGGCGTCGCCTTCGACGGCACTCCGCTGCGCGGCAGCGAGGTCGTCGGCATGCCGCTGCGCCGGGAGGTCATGGAACTCGACCGCTCAGCCCGACGCGACGAGGCGGCCGAGTACTTCGGGCTGGACGCCGCGCGCCCCGTGCTCCTGGTGTTCGGCGGCTCCCTGGGGGCGCAGCGGCTCAACGAGGCTCTGGCCGGCTCCTGGGCCGACATCCTCGCGGCCGGATGGCAGCTGTTGCACGTCACGGGCGAGCGCAGTGATCTCGCCGATCCCGAGGTGTCCGGCTATGCGCTGCGCCGCTATGTCGACCGCATGGACCTCGCCTTCGCTCTCGCCGATCTGATCGTGTCCCGTTCGGGCGCTGCGACGGTCAGCGAGATCAGCGCGCTCGGCATCCCCGCCCTGTACGTGCCGTACTCGGTGGGCAACGGCGAGCAGCGTCTGAACGCGGCGTCCGCCGTGGCGGCGGGCGCGGCCGAGCTCCTCGACGACGCCACGTTCGACGGCGACGCCGTGCGCCAGGTCGTCGTCCCCCTGCTCGGAGACGCCGAGCGCCTGGCGAAGATGGCGGCAGCGGCGGAGCAGACCGGAACCCGCAGCGGCACAGACAACGTGATCGCGCTCGTCGACCGAGCCCTGGGCACCGCCACCCGCGGTCGCTGAGCGAGCGCGACGAGTCGAACGCGGATATGAAACGTAAACTGGAGACGCCATGATCAGACCCGACCTCTCCCTCCCGATCCCCGAGAACATCACCTCCGCGCACTTCATCGGCATCGGCGGCTCGGGGATGAGCGGCCTCGCCAGGATGTTCCTCGACGTCGGCATCCGCGTGTCGGGTTCCGACCGCGCCGACAGCGCCAACCTGCAGGCCCTGGCCGCGGCAGGGGCGACGGTCCACGTCGGCCACGACGCTGCGCACCTCGGCGATGCCGACACAGTGGTGCACACCGGCGCGATCTGGCCGGAGAACCCCGAGTTCGTGCTCGCCAAGGAGCGCGGTCTGCACGTCATCCACCGCTCCCAGGCGCTGCACTGGCTCATCGGATCCCGGCGGCTCGTGTCGGTCGCGGGCGCCCACGGCAAGACGACCTCGACCGGCATGATAGTGACGGCACTGCAGGCACTCGGAGCCGATCCGAACTTCGTCAACGGCGGCGTCATCGAGCAGCTGGGCACGTCGAGCGCGACCGGCACCGGCGAGCTCTTCGTGATCGAGGCGGACGAGTCCGATGGCACGTTCCTGCTATACGACACGGCAGTGGCGCTCATCACGAACGTCGACCCCGACCACCTCGACCACTACGGCTCGGACGAGGCGTTCCACGACGCCTTCGTGCGCTTCGCGGATGCCGCGACCGAGGCCGTCGTCATCTCGAGCGACGACCCCGGAGCGGTGCGCGTGGGGGCGGGCCTCTCGCACCCGAACGTGATCACGTTCGGTCTCGCCGAGAACGCGAACGTGCGCGTCACCGAGGTGCGGGCCGAAGCCGGCGTCTCCGCCACGATCACCCACGCGGGGGAGAGCGTGCGACTGCAGCTCGCCGTACCCGGCCTGCACAACGCGATCAACGCCGCGGGCGCCATCACGGTGCTGCGCGCTCTGGGCTTCGGCCTGGAGGAGTCCGCGCGTGCGATCGAGGGATTCGCAGGCACGGTCCGCCGCCTCGAGAAGCACGGCGAAGAGCGGGGCGTCACCGTCTACGACGACTACTCGCACCATCCGACCGAGGTCCGCGCCGCTCTCGAGGCCATGCGCTCGATCGCGGGCACCGGTCGCATCATCGCGATCCAGCAGCCGCACACCTACTCGCGCACTCAGCACATGTTCCGCGAGTTCGCGGACGTGCTCGAGACCTACGCCGACCACACCGTGATGCTCGACGTCTACGGTGCGCGGGAGGATCCGGTTCCCGGGGTCACGGGCGAGCTCGTCAGCGGTGCGTTCGATGATCAGGCCCATGTGCACTACGTGGCCGACTGGCAGCAGGCCGCCGACTACACGGCGAGCGTCGCGCGCGAAGGCGACTTCGTGATCACCCTCGGCTGCGGCAACGTCTACCAGATCATCCCGCAGGTGCTCGAGTCGCTGCGCGGATCCGCCGAGGTCTGATCCGTGCGTCGGCCCGCTCCACTCCCGGTCGATCGGGAGAACGCTCGTGAGAAGGAGACGCCGGCGCGGCCGATCTCCCGCATCCGCGAGATCGCGGAGCCGGAGGATGCGTCCGAGACGGTCGACGAGGTCGCCGAATCGGAGCAGCCCACGAGCGCACGCGACGTCTGGCGCGCGGCCCGCGCTCGGCGCCGAGCGCTGCGCTCCGAGATCCGCCGGTTCACGCAGCGGTCCCGTCGGCGCCGCATCGTCTGGCTCAGCGCCGTCGGCGCCGTGATCCTGCTCATAGGCGGCAGCGCGGCAGCCGCCTACAGTCCACTGTTCGCGGTGCAGAAGATCACCGTGGTCGGCGCGACGACGCTCGACCCGGCCGCGGTCGAGTCGGCGCTCGATGCGCAGCTCGGCACGCCGCTGGCCCTGGTCGACACGAGCAAGGTCAAGGCGGCGCTGCTCGCCTTCCCGCTGATCGAGACCTACGCGCTCGAGGCGAAGCCCCCGCACGATCTCACGGTGCGGATCGTCGAGCGCACGCCCGTCGGCGTCATCCGCTCTGATGCCGGGTACACCCTGGTGGACGCCGCGGGGGTCGTGCTGTCGACGACCACGGATCAGCCCGCGGGGCAGCCGCTGCTGGAGATCACGGGCGGGACCGATTCGCGCGCCTTCGAGAGCGCGGGTCTGGTCGTTCGGTCGCTTCCCGCCGACGTCCGTGCGGCCCTGACGGGTGTGCGGGCGAGCACTGCGGACGACGTGACCCTCACGCTCAACTCCGGCCTCACGGTCGTGTGGGGGAGCGCGGATGAGTCGGTGCTGAAGGCGAAGGCACTCGCCGCATCGCTCGTCTCGAGACCTGACGCGTCGACGATCGACGTGACCTCGCCCGACGTCGTGGTCATCGGCTGACGGGTTTCGTCGGCAAAGGCGCGACACGCCCGCGTCGCTGCGGGCGCGCGCAACCGTGGCGCTTACCTTCGAACAAGAGAAACCGATACTGGGAAATACTTTACACCTCTAGTTGAGGTTTAAGGTTCACATTCCGATATCGGCCAGAAAACGTAGAAGGCTCGACTATTCGGAGGCCGGCCATGAGCCAGAACCAGAACTACCTCGCCGTGATCAAGGTCGTCGGCGTCGGCGGTGGCGGCGTCAACGCCGTGAACCGCATGATCGATCTCGGCCTCCGCGGAGTCGAGTTCATCGCCGTCAACACGGATGCGCAGGCGCTGCTGATGAGCGACGCCGACGTCAAGCTCGACGTCGGTCGTGAACTCACCCGCGGCCTCGGCGCCGGTGCCGACCCGGAGGTCGGCCGCCGCGCCGCCGAAGACCACGCGGAGGAGATCGAGCAGGCGCTGACCGGCGCCGACATGGTCTTCGTCACCGCGGGAGAGGGCGGCGGCACCGGAACCGGCGGCGCCCCTGTGGTCGCGCGGATCGCGAAGTCGATCGGCGCGCTGACCATCGGCGTCGTGACCAAGCCGTTCTCCTTCGAGGGACGCCGTCGGCAGAGCCAGGCCGAAGCCGGCGTCGCGAAGCTGAAGGAAGAGGTCGACACCCTCATCGTGGTGCCGAACGACCGTCTGCTCGAGATCAGCGACCGCGGCATCTCGATGATCGAGGCTTTCGCCACTGCTGACCAGGTGCTCCTCGCCGGTGTGCAGGGCATCACCGACCTCATCACCACGCCGGGACTCATCAACCTCGACTTCGCCGACGTCAAGTCGGTCATGCAGGGGGCGGGATCCGCTCTCATGGGCATCGGCTCCGCTCGCGGAGCCGACCGTGCGATCAAGGCCGCCGAGCTCGCGGTCGAGTCGCCGCTGCTCGAGGCGTCGATCGAGGGAGCGCACGGGGTGCTGCTCTCGATCCAGGGCGGGTCGAACCTCGGAATCTTCGAGATCCACGACGCGGCCGACCTCGTCAAGGAGGCTGCGCACCCGGAGGCGAACATCATCTTCGGTACGGTCATCGACGACACCCTCGGCGACGAGGTTCGCGTCACGGTGATCGCGGCGGGCTTCGACGGCGGCGAGCCGTCTCTGCGCCTCGACCCGATGGTCGTCTCGCGTCCCGAGCCCGCCGTGCTCCCGGAGGTCGCCCTCGATGAGAGCGCGTCCGAGAAGGCGGAAGCCGTCGAGGTCGACACCACACCTCGCTATTCGACGACCAGCATCGAGCCGGCCATCGTCGACGACGACATCGACATCCCTGAATTCCTGAAGTGAGCTCGGAGCTGGGAGCGCGGCTGTCGGCGATCGATGAGAAGATCGCCGACGCCGCGCGCCTCGCCGGACGGGATGCGGGTGAGATCACCCGCATCGTCGTCACGAAGTTCCATCCCGCGTCTCTCGTGCGCGAACTGCATGCGCTCGGCGTGCGCGAGGTGGGGGAGAACAGGCAGCAGGAGCTCAGCGCGAAGACCGCTGAGCTCGGCGACCTCGACGACCTGCGCTGGCACTTCATCGGACAGGCGCAGACGAACAAGGCTGCGGCCATCCGGCGCAGCGCAGACGCCGTGCATTCGATCGATCGAGACCGGATCGCCGATGCGCTGCATCGCGCCGCGGACGACGACGGCATCCTCGACGTCCTGGTCCAGATCAACCTCACCGACGACCCCGGTCGCGGCGGCGTCGCGCCGGCCGCGGCGAGGGCGCTGGCCGAGCATGTCCTCTCGCTGCCTTCCCTGCGCCTGCGCGGGGTCATGGCGGTGGCTCCGCTCGACGAGGCGCCCGCGTCGGCATTCGACCGGCTGCGGACCGTCGCCGACGGCATCCGCTCTCTCGACCCCGAGGCCGACTGGATATCCGCAGGGATGACCGGTGATTTCACCGAGGCCATCCTCGCGGGCGCGACACACCTGCGGATCGGTTCCGCAATCACGGGGCCCCGGCCGGACCGGGGTTAACCTGTGACAAGACCCGCCCGAATCGTTCGAACCGGAGGACACAATGGGTAACCCGCTGAAGAAGACCATGGTGTATCTCGGCCTCGCCGACGAGGAAGAGGTCTACGAAGAAGAGACGCAGGCCCCGGCCCGCTCGCATCGTGAGCGTGAGCGTGAGCGCGAAGAGCCGGCCCCGGCTCCGGTCACGCCGCTGCGCCGCCCGGTCGCCGTGCGTCAGCCCGCAGGAGGGGCAGTGAACGAGATCCTCACCGTGCACCCGAAGCAGTACCGCGATGCCCAGTTCATCGCCGAGAGCTTCCGCGAAGGCGTGCCGGTCATCATCAACCTCTCGCAGATGAGCGATGCCGACGCGCGCCGTCTGATCGACTTCGCCAGCGGTCTCTCCCTCGGCCTCTACGGCCGGATCGAGCGCGTCACCTCGAAGGTGTTCCTGCTCTCGCCGGAGAACATCGCGGTGTCCGGTCACGGGGGAATCGCGCACGCAGACGCCGAGTCTGCGGGCTTCGATCAGCAGTAACCCCGTGGGGCTCGTCTCCCTGATCGCAAGCATCGTCCATCTGGCGCTGCTGCTGTATCTGCTCGTGCTCTTCGCGCGCCTGATCCTCGACTACATCCCGATGTTCAATCGCGGCTGGCGTCCGAAGGGTGCCGGGCTCGTCGCCGCAGAGGTCGTGTACACCCTCACCGACCCGCCCATCCGGTTCTTCCGGCGCCTCATCCCGCCTCTCCGGCTCGGAACGATCTCTCTCGACTTCGGCTTCTCGCTGACCGTCCTGGTCGTGCTGATCCTCATGAACATCGTCCGGATCTTCATCTGACATATCGCTTCGCAGTTCGTCACGCCTGGGTGTCGCGGCATCGCGGCTCGCAGATGCGGGGACTATGCTTGGCTCGCAGGTGCGCGCCCCGGGTTCGCGCCACATAACGAAACGCCGTTCATCGAACTGGCACCGAACTCATCGAAGGAGCCACCATGGCACTTACCCCGGATGACGTCGTCACCAAGCAGTTCCAGCACGTCCGCTTCAAGGACGGGTTCGATCCGGACGAGGTCGACGACTTCCTCGACGAGATCGTCATCGAGTGGCGCAAGGCCCTCGAGGAGAACGCCGAGCTGAAGGCGAAGCTCGCCGCATACGAGTCCGGTGAGGCTGCGGCCGCTCCGGTCGTCGCCGAGGCTCCGGCCCCGGTCGCTGCTCCCGTCGTCGAGGCCGCACCGGCCGCGGAAGCCGCTCCTTCCGGCTCCGCCACCGCGACCGCCGGCATCATCGAGCTCGCACAGCGTCTGCACGATGAGCACGTCGCAGAGGGCGAGGCGAAGCGCAACCAGCTCATCGCCGATGCCGAGAACGAGGTCAACCGCATCCGCTCCGAGGCCGAGGCCAAGCAGCGCGAGGAGACGGCCCGTCACGAGCGCGAGCGCAACACGCTCGAGGCCCGCATCACCGAGCTCCGCAACTTCGAGCGGGACTACCGCACGCAGCTGCGCAGCTACATCGAGGGTCAGCTCCGCGACCTCGACGAGAAGTCCGCATCCACGGACTCCACGCCGGTCTCCGCGATCGGTCTGTAAGGCGCCCTCTTGTCAGGACGCCGTCCCCTTCGTCGGTCGGCGGCCGGTACGATCGTTGCGATCCTCGCAGCGATCGTGCTGGCCGCCGATCAGTTTGTGAAGTACCTCACCGTCGCGAACCTGCCGGTTGAAGAGCCGGTTCCCGTGCTCGGCGAGTTCCTGCAGCTGTACTTCATCCGCAACTCCGGAGCCGCGTTCTCGCTCGGCTCCGAGGTCACCTGGATCTTCACGATCGCGCTCTCGGTCGTCGCCGTGGTGATCATTTGGAAGGCCAGCGGCCTCCATTCGCGCCTCTGGGCGGTCGTGCTGGGCTGCCTGCTCGGCGGTGTGCTCGGCAACCTCACGGACCGGCTGTTCCGCGAGCCCGGCTTCGGAGTCGGGCACGTCGTCGACATGATCTCGATGCCGTGGATGCTCCCGGCGATCTTCAACGTCGCCGACATCTTCATCGTCACGGGCATGATCTCCGTGGCGCTGCTCGTGGTGTTCGGTCTGCGATTCGACGGCACACGCGAGCGGGACCACGTCGTGGTCGAGACGGACGAGGAGGCAGAGGCGGCAGCGGCCCTCGCCGATGCTCGGAGCGTCTCCGACATCGACGCCGACTCCGCTCGTCGGGACGGCGACGTCGATGCCCCCGCTGAGGGGCGCTGAGGGTTGGAATCGCGTTCTCTTCCCGTCCCTGACGGCCTCGACGGTGTGCGTGTCGACGCGGCTCTGTCGAAGATGCTCGGCTTCTCGCGCACTTTCGCCGCCGATGTCGCGACCACGGGCGGCGTGAGTCTCGACGGAGTGACGCTCGGCAAGTCCGACAAGCTCCGTGCGGGCGGTTGGCTCGATGTCGAGTGGCAGCCCAAGGAGGAGCCGCGGATCGTGCCGATCGCGGTGCCGGAGCTCGGGATCGTGTACGACGACGATGACATCGTCGTCGTCGACAAGCCCACGGGCGTCGCCGCGCACCCCTCGCTCGGCTGGGAGGGCCCGACGGTGGTCGGCGCCCTCGCGGCTGCGGGCTTCCGTGTCGCGACGAGCGGTGCTGCAGAGCGCCAGGGGGTCGTGCATCGTCTCGATGTCGGCACGAGCGGGCTGATGGTCGTGGCCAAGACCGAGGCGGCATACACCGCGCTCAAGCGCGCGTTCAAGGAGCGCACGGTCGAGAAGATCTACCACGCCGTCGTCCAGGGACACACTGATCCGCTGGCCGGAACGATCGACGCTCCGATCGGGCGGCATCCCAGTCACTCATGGAAGTTCGCGGTGACACCCGACGGCAAGCCGTCGGTGACGCACTACGAGACCCTCGAGGCCTTCCGCGGCGCGTCCCTGCTCGAGATCCATCTCGAGACCGGCCGCACCCATCAGATCCGTGTGCACATGGCCGCACTCCGGCATCCGTGCGTGGGCGATCCGCTGTACGGGGCCGACCCGACTCTGTCGGCGAAGCTGGGTCTGACGCGGCAGTGGCTGCACGCGCATCAGCTCGCGTTCACCCATCCGAGCACAGGGGAGTGGGTGCAGTTCGTCTCCGAGTACCCCGCGGACTTCGTGCATGCACTCGAGGTGCTGCGCGCCGGCGAGTACTAGAAGCGGGCCCGGGCTGCGGCTGCCACCACGCCGTCGAGGGTCTGCTCGAGGAACTCCACGACGGCCTCGTCGTCGGCTCGTCGATCGACGATGAGCTCGAGCAGGGTGTCCTCCGTGAAGGCGACCCAGGCGCGCAGGGCGACCCGCAGCGCCGGGGTGTCGGCGTTCCCGAGCTCGGTGAACGCCTCGAGAAGCCGTTGGGCGTTCAGCTCACGCGATTCGTCGACGATCGCGCGCACTTCAGGTGCGCCGCTCGCCACTCCTCGGATGAGGGAGGAGAACGTGCCGCTGTGCTCACGGACGAAACCGGCGATGCGCAGCAGCGTGTCATGCACCCTCTCGCGAGGAGCGAGTTCTGCTCGCGGTTCGGACGCCAGCAGGAGGCTGTCGCGAGCGGTTGTCACGATCGCGCGTTCGACGCCCTGTCGGCTGTCGAAGTAGTGGAAGATGAGCGCCCTCGACACGCCGGCGCGTGCGGCCAGCTCGTCGATCGTGAGTTCGTCGAGCGGATGCTCGGCGAGGAACGCGACTCCGATGGCGACGAGCTGGGCTCGCCGCTGCTCGGGGCTGAGGCGGGAACGCGGCTCGGACGTCATGTCTGAAGCCTAGCCAGATGGCGTGTTGACTCTGAGTCAATTATGTTTAGGATCGAGGAGGATCGCGTCACGGAGTCGTGCGCGAAGGAGGAGGATCAATGAAGTTCCCGAAGATGTCGAAGACTCTGTCCAAGGCGACTGCATCCCACGCAGGCCGCATCACCCTCGTCGCCGTGCCCGTCGGCATCATCGCGGCGTCGTTGCTCGGAGGCGTCGCGCAGGGCGCCGTGCCCGTGTCGTTCGCGGTCTCCGGCAGCCAGTTCCAGATCGGCGCGAGCCAGCTCGAGGGCACGGGCTTCTCGCAGTACGCGGGCGTCGCCACCGACTCCGAGGGCGTCGAGCACACGGTCGCGATCGCGAACATCAAGAGCGCGACGCTCAGCGACCTGTGCCAGTCCGTGATCACCGAGACGCCGCTCGGAACGGTCGGTGTGCTGATCAAGGCCGGCGGCGATGGCAAGCCCGCCTCGGCGAGCGATCTGCAGATCGGCATGACGGGTCTGAAGGGCGACGCCTCGTTCGGCCAGATCCGGATCGGCGTGGACGCGTCGACCGTGAACACCGAGGCGAGGGGCAGCGCCGGCGACTTCGCCCAGGACTCCGACACGATCTCGATCGAGAATCTCCAGCAGACGGCATGGAGCACCCAGGCGTCCGTGTTCACGCTGACCGGCATGACTCTCGAGCTCACGGACGGCTCGCAGGGATGCTTCTGAAGGGAGCGGATGCTGTGACCGCGGAAGATGCGCCGTCGTCTGCGCCGACACCCGGAGGATTCCGGGTGTGGCGTCGGCAGCGGCCGTTCATCGGAGGACTGCTGGTCGCGATCGGCGGGGTGGAGATGTTCTTCTCGGGCCAGCTCGACATCGGACATCTGCACGTGCAGATGGGGATCGAGGGGATGCAGGCGACGATCATCCCTGTCGTCCTGCTGCTCCTCGGGGTCCTCGTGATCACGATGCCGGCCCATCACATCTTCTACGGCGTGATCGCCCTCGCGGTATCGATCTATTCGCTGATCGGGGTGAACCTCGGCGGCTTCCTGATCGGGATGCTGCTGTCGACCGTGGGCGGCATCCTGACGGTCGCCTGGATGGGGCCGAAGGTGTCGGCATCGAGCGCCCGAGAGCGCCCCGAGGAGGTGACATCGACGTGATCCGGCGCCGAACCGCTCTGGCCGCGACGCTCGTCGCGGTGATGCTGGCGATGCCGCTCACCGTGGGTGCGGCATCACCGCCGGCGGCCCGCGACGCGGGGATCTGCATCCCGTTCATCTACTGCCCGACACCTCCACCGACACCGACTCCGACGGCGACACCGAGCGTTCCCGCGGTGCCGACCGATCCTACGAAGCCGACCGGCCCGAGCGATCCGACCGGCCCCGATGATCCTTCGGACCCGAGCGACCCTGTGGCTCCCGTCACGCCGGAGGCCACGCCGGCCCCCGCTGACCCCGTCGAGGCTCCGGTCGACGCGGGAGCCCCCGTGTTCACCGGGACACCGGCATCGATGGGATCCGAGTCCTTGTCGTTCACCGGTCTCCGAGGGATCTCGATCGTGAGCGTGCCGACGGTCGACGGCGGCAGCATCCGCGCGCTCAAGATCAGCGCCGACTCGATCACGATCACGGGCTTCTCGCTGACGGTGCGTCCGTCCGATGGGCCCGGGCTCGTCACGACCGCCGACACCATGTCGCTGCAGGGGAACGTGACGGTCTACATCGGATCGATCACCGCTTCGTCGATGGGCGGCGCACCGTTGACGATCGGGACCGACACGCCCCCACCGCTGACCGACGTCGAGCCCGGGCTGTTGAACGTGAGCATGGGGCTCGTCGGCAGCGTCGCCGATCTCATCACCTACTCGAACACGGATCAGCGCATCGTCGAGGCGAAGTAGTCCGGGATGTCGGCGGTGCAGGCCACACTGGATGCATGAGTATCGAGGTGCGCCCCGCCACCGTCTTCGACGACGTCGCGACGCTGGTCGGTCCGAAGAACCCTGCGTCGAACGTGTGCTTCTGCTTGAGCTATCGGATCGGCAGCAAGGAGAACGTCGCTCTGCGGGGACCCGCCAGGGCGGACCGCGTCCGAGAGCTGTGTCATCTGGACCCACCGCCCGGAGTGATCGCCTACCTCGACGGCGAGGCCGTCGGCTGGGCAGCGCTGCATCCCCGGCGCGATACGAGCTTCGCCCGCAACCGCCTGATCCCGCACGTGGATGATCTGGACGTGTGGTCGCTGTGGTGTTTCCGTGTACGGCCGGGATACCGCAAGCAGGGAGTCTCGCATGCGTTGATCGAAGGGGCTGTCGCCTATGCACGTGAACGTGGGGCGCCCGCGATCGAGGGGTATCCGGTCGACAACGCGGGGGAGAAGGTGAACCTGACGATGGCGTACGTCGGCACCCGCGGGCTGTTCGAATCCGCGGGCTTCTCGAAGGCGGCAGACACGGGGTCCGTGCTCGACGGATTCCCGCGAGTGCTCATGCGGCTCGATCTGAGGTGAATCTCGCGCGAATCGAGAAAACCGTGAACTCATCGGAGACACTCAGACAATAGACAGTGTGAGCACAGACAGCGAGATCGTCAGCCGATCTCTTCAGCAGCCGGCGGCATTCGCGGAGCTCTTCGACCGGCATGCTCGGACGGTGAACGCATTCGCCGCATACCGTGTCGGGCGGCACGCTGCGGAGGATGTGCTGAGCGAGACCTTCCTCGTCGCGTTCCGGCGCCGGGCGGATTTCGACCCGGCGGCTGAGTCGGCGGCGCCATGGCTGATCGGCATCGCATCGCGGCTGATCCGCCGGCATCGCGCAGTGGAGGCGAAGCACTGGCTCTCCTTCGCCGCCTCGACGAGGCGCGAGGATCACTCGTCGCTCGGCGGGCTCGAAGAGGCCATGAGCCGGGTGGATGCTGAGCGCGAAGTCGCGACGTTGAAGACCCGCATCGCGGCCCTGGCTCCACGCGACAGGGAGACTCTGCTGCTCTACGCCTGGCATGGGATGAGCTACGAGGAGATCTCCGTCGCACTGGGCGTTCCCGTCGGAACCGTGAGATCGCGACTGAATCGAGTCCGCAAGAAGCTGGATTCGGCGCGCCGCGCCCTCGCATTCGAGAAGAAGCAGCAGAAGGGAGAGACCGTTGGACGTGTTTGAGAAGGTTCAGGAGATCAGGCCCGACATCCAGGACGCCGACGAGGACCTCGCGGCTGCCCGGATGCTGCTGCTGAGGGAGATCGAAGCGGAGCGGAAGCCTGCGCGGGCTCGCGCGGCGCGGCGACCGTGGTTGCTCGCGGCGAGCGCTCTGGGCGCAGCCGCGGCGGTGACAGCAGGCGTGCTCGTCGTGCCCAACCTCACAGCGCCGACGAAACCCCCGATCGTCGAGACTGCACCGACGCGCGAGCCTGACGGGACCATCACGCGGACGCCGGTCCCGGTGCCGGTCGCGGCGACGGGACCTGAAGTGCTGCAGGGCGCGGCTGTCGCCGCGGCCGGGTTCGCTCCGCCGGTGCTCGCGCCGGGCCAGTATCTGCGCCGGTCGTGGACGGAGGAGGTTCTGGGGGTCTACGACCCTTCACTCGACTCGTGGGGGGAGCCGGGCTACAGCGGCTCCCGCGCGACGGCGACCAGTGCCTGGGTGATACGCAGAAGCGGAGCGGAATACGCTCCCGCCGACCTGACAGCGCCGTGGTACCGCGAGTGGGGCGCCCCGCAGGTGCTCAACATCTACGGCGATCAGGCCGAGGCGCGAGTTCAGCTGGAATCCGTGCTGACCGCGTACGGAACCGGGCAACGTCTCTACGAGTCCGTCGCGCCTTCGCTCCCGGAGAGCGGCAGCGAGAACATCCTCTGGTTCTTCGACACCATGCCGCGTGACCCCACGGCCATGATCGCGTGGATCAAGGAGTATCAAGGCGACGACGCGGCCGGATGGGTCGACGGCAAGGTCGGATGGCTTCTGATCGCTCTGCTGTCGTACAACGTCGGAGATCCCGAGATGCGTGCCGCGATGTACCAGGCGCTCAGCCTGTTGCACGGCTCGACGGTCGGCCCCGAGCAGAACGGCATGCGCACGGTCACCTTCGATTCGCAGCTCGGGTCCTCCGAGTCCACGACGACGTCGTTGCGGCGTTTCACGGTCACGATCGAGGTGGCGACGGGCGTCGTCACACAGAGCACGACGACGAGTGACGTCGGTGAGGGGATGATCCCTGCTGATGTTCCTGATGCACGGGTGACCTACGAGATGAGCGTGGTCGACGACCTGCCGCAGTGACTTTCGAACCGTCTGCCGAGTCTCAGGCAATACATAGTGTGAGCACAGACAGCGAGATCATTCAGCGGTCGCTCGGACAACCCCGGGCGTTCGCGGAGCTCTTCGATCGACACGCCGGCACGCTGGGCGGCTATGCCGCCCGGCGTCTCGGTGCGGACGCGGGGGAGGACATCCTCAGCGAGACGTTCCTCGTCGCCTTCGCGAAGCGCAGTTCCTTCGACACGTCGTGGGATTCGGCGCTTCCCTGGCTGTACGGGATCGCGTCCCGGCTGATCAGGAAGCACAGGGCGCGAGAAGCGAAGCATCTGCGGTCGGCGATGGAGTCTGCCGGGCGTGAGGACCACGTGTCTGCGGGGCACGTCGATGCGACCAATGAACGCATCGACGCGGTGCTGTCGACCAGAGCGCTCGCCCCGGCCATCGCATCTCTCTCATCGAAGGATCGCGACACGCTGTTGCTCTACGCCTGGGGCGACCTCACCTACGAGGAGGTCGCGGTCGCACTCGGGGTTCCCGTCGGAACCGTACGGTCGCGATTGAACAGCATCCGCCGACGGCTGGACCCCGGCCGCGCGAGACGAGGACTTCGAATCGTGAATGAGAAGGAAGGAGAGGCCGATGGACGTGTTGGAGCGAGTGCGTGAGGTGAACGCGGGGGCTAGCCTTACTGCCGATCAGATCTCGGGAGCTCGATCCCGTCTTCTCGCGGTGATCGGCGACGGCGGGATCGGTGCGCGTGCTCGCACGAATCGACGCCCGATGTTCCTCATCGCCGGGGTCGTCACAGGAGTGGCGGCGGCAGCGGCGACCGTTATGCTGCTGGCCCAGTTGACCGCGCCGGCGCCGCAGATCGAAGCGGAGCCCGTACCCGCGATCGACCCCCGGCAACCAGGAGAGTTCATCCCGAACCCCGCGCAGACGTCGGGCACCGGAGTGACCGAGCCGTTTCCTGGAACGACGCCGCGGACGGGGCAGTATTTGAGCATCCGAACTGTCGACGAGTCTCTGCTCTATCGAGGAACCGGCGCGTCGGCCTACCAATGGTTCTATCGGGTCGATCAGGAGCACCCGGTCGCCGCAGCGCTCATTCGATCGGTGGACACTCTGTACGTGCCTGCCGACCGATCAGGTGAGTGGGTCGGCACTTATGGTCCGGCGAACGAGCGTATTCGCTTCTACCCAGAGGAACAGGGACCCGCGGGGGATTCGGCGTGGGACGAACTGCTCCCGGTGAAGCAGGAGGTGGACAAGTGGACGTATGTGGGGGGCGTCGGCGGCGATACCCTGCCGCTCACCGGATCCCTGGAGTCGTACGACCAGTATCCGCAGGATCCTCCTGCCCTGATCCAGTACTTCCTCGACCGCATGTCCGGCGATACCGAGCCGGATCCGGAAGGGAGCGCCACCTTGAACATCGCGGGCGTACTGCTGTCGAACTATGCGCCGGCCGAGACGAGAGCCGTCTTCCTTGAGGCGCTGCGGCTCAGCCCCCGTGCCGAGATGGTGTCGGACGAGAATGGCCTCATCACCTACCGGGTCCACGCGGACGGGTGGCAGGGCCCCAGCACGACGACGTTCACTATCGACAAGTCGACGGGGTGGGCGACCGAGTACGCCGTCCGCTTCGATCGCATGGAAGGCGCAGATGACGACATGGCGCCAACCGATCTGCCGGACATCCGCCGGACATTCACCGTCTCCATCGTCGACGCGATCCCGTAGTCATCGACCGACGAGGACCGACGTCATTTCATGACGCCGGTCCTCGTCGGCGTCCATGTCGGTGGGGCGAAAGTAGACTCGAAGCATGGCTTCAGATTCCTTCGTGCACCTGCATGTCCACAGCGAATACTCCATGCTGGACGGTGCGGCGAAGATCGGGGCGATGACGCAGGCGGCCGCCGAATACGGGATGCCGGCGATCGCCGTGACCGACCACGGGAACACCTTCGCGGCGTTCGAGTTCTACCGCGCGGCGCAGGCCGCGGGCGTCAAACCGATCATCGGGCTGGAAGCGTACGTCACCCCCGGGACTCACCGCAGCGACAAGTCCCGCGTGCAGTGGGGATCGCCCGACCAGAAGAGCGACGACGTCTCGGGTGCCGGCGCCTACACCCACATGACGATGTGGAGCCAGAGCACCCAGGGCATGCACAACCTGTTCCGGTTGAGCTCGCGATCGAGCATGGAGGGCTACTACTTCAAGCCCCGCATGGACCGCGAGCTGCTGCAGACCTACGGCAAGGGCCTGATCGCGACCACCGGCTGCCCGTCCGGCGAGGTGCAGACCCGTCTGAGACTGGGCCAGTACGACGCGGCGCGCGCGGCGGCGGCCGAGTTCCAGGACATCTTCGGCAAGGAGAACTACTTCGCCGAGATCATGGATCACGGGCTCTCGATCGAGCGTCGGGTCATGACCGATCTGCTGCGGCTCTCGAAGGATCTCGGCATCCCGCTCGTCGCCACCAACGACTCCCACTACACGCACCAGCACGAGGCCGACGCGCACGCAGCCCTCCTCTGCGTGCAGTCCGGCTCGACTCTCGACGACCCGAACCGGTTCAAGTTCGACGGCGACGGCTACTACATCAAGACCGCGGCCGAGATGCGCCAGATGTTCCGCGACCACCCCGAGGCCTGCGACAACACGCTGCTGATCGCGGAGCGCTGCGAGGTCGAGTTCAACACCTCGGCGAACTTCATGCCGCGCTTCCCCGTGCCCGATGGCGAGACGGAAGACAGCTGGCTCATCAAGGAGGTCGAGAACGGCCTGCACTACCGGTACCCGAACGGAATCCCCGACAAGGTCCGCAAGCAGGCCGAGTACGAGACCGACATCATCCTGCAGATGGGGTTCCCCGGCTACTTCCTCGTCGTCGCCGACTTCATCAACTGGGCGAAGGACAACGGCATCCGTGTCGGTCCCGGGCGAGGCTCCGGTGCGGGTTCCATGGTCGCCTACGCCATGAAGATCACCGACCTCGACCCGCTCGAGCACGGCCTCATCTTCGAGCGCTTCCTCAACCCCGACCGTGTCTCGATGCCCGACTTCGACGTCGACTTCGATGACCGTCGCCGCGGCGAGGTGATCGACTACGTCACCGAGAAGTACGGTTCGGAGCGCGTCGCGCAGATCGTGACGTACGGCACGATCAAGTCCAAGCAGGCGCTGAAGGATGCCGGCCGAGTGCTCGGGTTCCCGTTCAGCATGGGCGAGCGGCTGACCAAGGCCATGCCGCCGCCCGTCATGGGCAAGGACATGCCCCTCGACGGCATGTTCGACTCGGCCCACCCGCGCTACAAAGAGGCGAGCGAGTTCCGCACCCTCATCGAGACCGACCCCGAGGCGAAGACCGTCTTCGACCGAGCACTGGGCCTCGAGGGACTGAAGCGCCAGTGGGGCGTGCACGCCGCGGGCGTGATCATGTCGTCCGAGCCGCTGCTCGACATCATCCCGATCATGCGCCGCGAGCAGGACGGCCAGATCGTCACGCAGTTCGACTACCCGTCGTGCGAGACGCTCGGCCTGATCAAGATGGACTTCCTGGGGCTGCGCAACCTCACGATCATCTCGGACGCGCTCGACAACATCCGCCAGAACCGCGGAGAGGAGCTCGACCTCGAGCACCTCTCCCTCGACGACCGCGCCGTCTACGATCTGCTCGGCAGGGGCGACACGCTCGGCGTGTTCCAGCTCGACAGCCCGCCGCTGCGATCCCTGATGCGCCTGATGAAGCCCGACACCTTCGGCGACATCTCGGCCCTCATCGCGCTGTATCGACCCGGCCCGATGGGCGCGAACTCGCACACGAACTACGCGCTGCGCAAGAACGGGCAGCAGGAGATCACCCCGATCCATCCCGAGCTCGAAGAGCCGCTCTCCGAGATCCTGCAGGAGTCCTACGGCCTGATCATCTATCAGGAGCAGGTCATGGCGATCGCGCAGAAGGTCGCCGGGTTCAGCCTCGGCCAGGCGGACATCCTCCGTCGCGCGATGGGAAAGAAGAAGAAGTCCGAGCTGGACAAGCAGTACGAGGGCTTCTCCGGAGGCATGAAGGAGCGCGGCTTCGGCGAGGGAGCCATCAAGGCGCTGTGGGACATCCTGCTGCCGTTCTCCGACTACGCCTTCAACAAAGCGCACTCCGCGGCGTACGGTCTCGTCTCCTACTGGACGGCGTACCTCAAGGCCCACTATCCCGCCGAGTACATGGCAGCCCTCCTCACGAGCGTCGGCGACTCCAAGGACAAGATGGCGCTCTACCTGAACGAGTGCCGCCGCATGGGCATCAGGGTGCTGCCGCCCGACGTCTCCGAGTCGATCAACTTCTTCGCCGCCGTCGGCGACGACATCCGCTTCGGTTTGGGCGCCGTGCGCAACGTCGGCAGCAACGTCGTCGACGGCATCGTGAAGGCCCGCAAGAACGAGCGGTTCACGTCGTTCCACCACTTCCTCGACAAGGTGCCGCTGCACGTCGCGAACAAGCGCACCGTCGAATCCCTCATCAAGGCGGGGGCGTTCGACACCATGGGAGACACCCGTCGCGCACTCATGGAGATCCACGAGGATGCCGTGGAGGCTGCGGTCGACCGTAAGCGGAACGAGGCGCAGGGGGCGATCGGATTCGACTTCGACAGCCTCTACGACGAGATGGAGGAGGCGCCGCCCGCGAAGGTGCCCGATCGCCCGGAGTGGATCAAGAAGGACAAGCTCGCATTCGAGCGGGAGATGCTCGGTCTGTACGTGTCCGACCACCCGCTCGCTGGTCTCGAGGTCCCGCTCGCGAAGCACGCGTCGATCTCGATCCATGACCTCAACAACTCCGAGGACCTGCAGGACGGCGATCAGGTCACGGTCGCCGGTCTCGTGACGAGCGTGCAGCACCGCGTCGCGAAGGCGAGCGGCAACCCCTACGGCATGATCACCGTCGAGGACTTCAACGGCGAGGTGACGGTCATGTTCATGGGCAAGACCTACACCGAGTTCCAGCACGTCCTCCAGCAGGACTCGATCCTGGCGGTCCGGGGACGTGTGTCCCGGCGCGACGACGGCCTCAACCTGCATGCGCAGTCGGCGTTCGCCCCGGACATCGGCTCGTTCGATGCATCGGGTCCGCTCGCCCTCGTGCTCGCCGAGCAGCGGGCGACGGAGCGGGTCATGAACGAACTCGCCGAAGTGCTCCGTCGTCACAACGGCGACACCGAGGTCGTGCTGCGGGTGCATCGCGGCGGCACCGCGAAGGTGTTCGATGTGCCGATGCCCGTGAAGGTCTCGGCCGATCTGTTCGGCGATCTCAAATCGCTTCTCGGGCCGTCCTGCCTGGGATGACCGCGCGCGACCCGCGGCGCCCCGTGCCGCTGGTCGGACAGGTCATGAAGCGACACCGGCCATCATTTCCTGAGCATGCTCTCCGGCGCACCCGGTAGTATCGGGTCGCGTTGGGTGCGCCCCATCTCGCAGGTGCCGCGCCCGGACGAAAGGACCACTCTCATGAGCACGGACTTCCCCCTCCGCAATGACGAGAACCCCGAAGAGGACGTCGTCTCCACCCCGACAGACGACGAGGCGTTCATCGACGACGGTGTGCTGTACGACGACGAGGTGACGCCGGAGTACGGAATCCTCGGATTCACCCTGCGCGAGCTGCTGATCGTCGGCGTCTGGCTCGTGCACTTCGTGCTGTCGTTCTTCCCGATCGTGCTGAACTCCTCGCTGTGGTCGACGGGCATCGAGTGGGTGCTGCCGGTCGGTCTTCCCACGGTGGCCGTGTTCCTGCTGGTGCTGCGACGGTTCTCGCCCGACGGCATCCGACGCGTCGGCTCGCTCGGGATCGACCAGTTCGCCTCCGTCGTCTTCTCCGTGGCGGCCATCGTCCTGATCGGAAAACTGTGGCTCGCGGTGGCCGGCGCCATCGGCGGCGGTTTCTGGGCGCTCAGCTGGAGCGGCGTCGCACTCGTCGTGACCTCCCTCGCCCTCGTGGTGCTGACGGTGTTCGCGCCGATCATCCCCGGGCTCAAGGAGGACTTCCAGGGCAGGCTCGTCACGCTCGCGCACCGCGCCGCGAACCCCGTCCGTCCCGTCATCGCCCGCCCGCGCCCCGAACCGCACCCCGCGCCGACGGCGCAGGCGCCGTCATCCGATCCGGTGAGCGCACCTCTCGACGTGGAGCTCTCCGGCGCCAACGCGACCGACGAGATCGCCCGCGTCGACCTCGCCGCCCAGGTCCCGCTGTCTGCGCACGCATCCGGCGGTGGCATCGGCGCCGAGCAGGTCGTCCCCGACGACGAGCACTACACGCCCTCCTACTCGCGCCGCTCGTCCGGCGAAGACATCGCCTACGACACCGACAGCATCGTCGCGCTGGTCACGCCGGAGACGGATGCCGTCGAGCCCATCCCGCAGCCTGCGGCGTCGGAGCCGACGATCGAGCCCGACGCCGAGCCGGCGGCCGCAGAGCCCGCGGTGGAGGAGATCGACGTCGACGCGACCCACCCCCGTTATCCCGCCGCCGAGCCGCAGCCCTTCTGGATCCTCGCGCCCACCGAGCGCGACGTGCACGACGAGCGTGGCGAGGTCATCTTCCAGATCGGCCCGACCGCCTGGGCGCTCGTGATCGAAGACCGCGGCGGCGCCTTCGTCGTGCGCCATGACGACGGTCGCATCGGATACCTGCACGACATCTCTGACATCACGAAGGGCTGACGCGTTTGCGCACCATCGATCTGCGAGGGCGAGAGCTCTCGCCCGCCGACATGCTCGCGGCCGTTCCCCGCGCCACCCAGGCCAGGGCGGAGGCTCTCGACACCGCCGCGCGGATCGTCGACGACGTCCGCACCCGTGGTGAGGAGGCGCTGCGCGAACAGGCCGAGCGATTCGACCGCGTGACGGGTCACGACATCCGCGTGCCGGCGGAGCACATCTCGGAGGCACTCGAGACCGTCGATTCCGGGGTCCGTGCCGCGCTGGAAGAGGCCATTCGCCGAGTGCGCCTCGCCTCTGCCGCGCAGGTGCCCGAATCCCGCAGCACAGAGATCGGCCCCGGTGCCGTCATCACGCAGCGCTGGCAGCCCGTGGCGCGCGCCGGAGTCTACATTCCGGGTGGAAAGGCTCCGCTGTCCTCCAGCGTCGTGATGAACGTGGTGCCGGCGCAGGTCGCCGGAGTGGATGTCGTTGCACTGGCCTCCCCGCCTCAGGCCGCGTACGGCGGACGCGTGCACCCGACGATCCTCGCCGCGGCCGGCCTGCTCGGCATCGACGAGGTCTACGCGATCGGGGGAGCGGGTGCGATCGGCGCTCTCGCATACGGCGTAGAGGGGCTCGGGCTCGATCCGGTCGACGTGGTCTCCGGGCCCGGCAACAACTACGTCGCGTCGGCGAAGCGCGCCGTCGCCGGCGTCGTCGGCACCGACTCGGAAGCGGGTGCCACCGAGATCCTGATCGTGGCCGATGCCTCGGCAGACCCGCGACTCATCGCCGCTGACCTGATCAGCCAGGCCGAGCACGACGAGCAGGCCTCCGCGGTCCTCGTCACGGACTCGGCAGAACTCGCCGAGCGCGTCGCGTCCGAGATCTCGCAGCGTGCGGCGAAGACGAGGCACGCGGAGCGCGTCGCCGTCTCACTGGCGGGAGAGCAGTCGGCGATCGTATTGGTCGACGATCGCGCGATGGCCACGGCGTTCAGCAACGCCTACGCCCCCGAGCACCTCGAACTGCACATCGACGGCGCGGAGGAGGCGGCATCCGCCTTCACCAGCGCCGGTGCGGTCTTCGTGGGCGATCAGACTCCGGTGAGCCTGGGCGACTACATGGCGGGCAGCAATCACGTCCTCCCCACGGGAGGACAGGCGCGATACGCGCCGGGCCTCGGCGCCTACACGTTCCTCCGTCCGCAGCAGGTCATCCGCTACGACCACGCTGCGCTCGCGCAGGTACGGTCGGGCGTCGTCTCTCTTGCCGCGGCCGAAGTCCTGCCTGCGCACGGCGAGGCCGTCGAAGCGCGCTTCGCGGATCCGTCCTCCGACTGAGCGGGTACGCTGAGACACCATGCACTGCCCCTTCTGCCGCCACTCCGATTCGCGAGTCATCGATTCGCGCACGAGCGACGACGGACTGTCGATCCGTCGCCGTCGTCAGTGTCCCGAATGCGGCGGCCGTTTCACCACGACCGAGACCGCCAGCCTCAACGTGATCAAGCGGAGCGGCGTCATGGAGCCGTTCAGCCGCGACAAGGTGATCTCCGGCGTGCGCAAGGCCTGCCAGGGACGTCCCGTCACCGAGGGCGATCTCGCCGTGCTCGCGCAGAAGGTCGAGGAGGCGGTGCGCCAGACCGGAGTCTCGCAGCTCGACGCGAACGAGATCGGACTGGCGATCCTCGGCCCGCTGCGAGATCTCGACGAGGTCGCGTACCTCCGGTTCGCCAGCGTCTACCAGGCCTTCGACTCGCTCGAGGACTTCGAGAGCGCGATCTCCGATCTGCGTGCCGACCATGCGACGGTGTCTTCGGCTGAGTAGCGGCGGGCGGCTACCGGTAATCTGGCAGTGATGTATCCGCTGCTCTTCCGCGCTGTCCTCTCGCGCTTCGACCCCGAGTTCGCCCATCACGCCGGCATGGCGGTGATCCGCGTTCTCGGTGTCCCGCCCTTCTCCTGGGTGACGAACGCGCTGACGAAGCCCGACCCGTCGCTCGCCGTGGAGGCCCTGGGCCACACGTTCCCCTCGCCGTTCGGCATCGCCGCGGGCTTCGACAAGAATGCTGTCGGCGTGCGCGGACTCGCCGCGCTCGGCTTCGGCCACGTCGAGATCGGCACCGTCACGGCGATCCCGCAGGAGGGCAATCCCAAGCCGCGCCTGTTCCGCCTGATCCAGGACCGCGCGGTGATCAACCGCATGGGCTTCAACAACGAAGGAGCGGATGCTGCGGCACGCCGCCTCGCCAAGCTGCGTCGCGGCGCTCCGAACACGGTCATCGGGGTGAACATCGGCAAGAGCCGCGTCGTCGAGGTCGAGAACGCGACGGCCGATTACGTGGCATCGGCGACCGCACTCGCGCCGCTCGCGGACTACCTGGCGGTCAACGTATCGTCGCCGAACACCCCCGGATTGCGCGGTCTCCAAGCGGTCGAGACGCTCGCGCCGCTGCTGCGCGCCGTCAAGGACGCGTCGGGGAGCACCCCGCTCCTGGTGAAGATCGCCCCCGACCTCTCCGACGAGGAGATCACCGCGATCGCGGAGATGGCTGTCGCGGAGGGCCTCGCGGGCATCATCACGCACAACACCACGATCTCCCGTGACGGACTGCGCACCGATGCCTCGATCGTCGAAGCGGCCGGTGCCGGGGGCCTCTCCGGCGCTCCGCTCAAGGCGCGTTCCCTCGAGGTGCTGCGCCTGGTGCGCTCGGTCGTGCCCGCCGAGTTCTGCGTGATCGCCGTAGGCGGGGTCGAGACGCCGGCAGACGTGCAGGAGCGGCTCGATGCCGGCGCCACCCTCGTGCAGGGATACACGGCCTTCCTCTACCGCGGTCCCTTCTGGGGACGTGAGATCAACCGAGGGCTCCGACGGCGCTGACCCTGGTCGCAGAGACGACGATGCCCCGTGCTCGAGCGAGCACGGGGCATCCTTCGGTCTGCGGGTCAGGCGGGGCGTTCGCCGCGCTTGACCTGTGGCTTCGGCAGGCGCATGAAGCGCATCTGCAGAGACCGCATGGCGGCGTACCAGCCCAGACCGCGCTCGAGGCGCTCCTTGCCGAACTTCGCCGCGGCCTTGGTCTTCACACGCCATCCCAGCAGGATCATGCCGCCGATCGCCAGAACCAGGTAGCCCATCATCACGAGGTACGCCCACGCTCCGACGGAGACTCCGCCGATGGCCCACGCCGGGGGCAGCAGCGACACCAGGATGACGAGCACCATGATGCCCATCACGAACTCGGCAGGATGCCAGCCGGAATCCACGTAGTCGCGCACCCACCGGCGCTGCGGCCCCTTGTCTCGAGCGGGGAGGTACTTCTCCTCGCCGGCGGCGAGGCCGGCCTGAGCGCGGTTGCGGCGCTCGTTCATCTCGGCCTTGGCCGCGGCACGGGCTTCTTTCGTGTTCGCGACGAGCGGGCGGCGGCGTGCCGCCTCCTGCTCCGCGCGGGTCGGCGTCGCACGCCCCTTGCCGACGGTCGTCTCGGTGGCGTCGTCGTTCGACGGTGGGGTGGCAGGGGTAGTGGGCACGACGTTCCTCGGTTCGCTTGCGGTGGATCACCTTAAGATTACTCGCATGACCTCTCCAGCTCTCCCCAGCGACAACGACCAGGCGATCCGGGAAGCGGTGGCGACCGGCATCCCGGCCGCTCTCAGCGATCTCGGCGACCTGGTGCGCATCCCCGGCATGGCATGGCCAGCCTTCGATCAGTCGCAGCTGGAGCGCAGTGCGGATGCCGTGGCGGCCCTCGCGAAGGGCACCGGCGTGTTCGATGAGGTGCGCGTGCTGCGTGCGGCCATCCCCGGCACCGAGGAGCACGGCCAGCCGGCCGTTCTCGCGAGGCGGGCGGCGCGAGGCGGCAAGCCGACCATCCTCCTGTACGCGCACCACGACGTGCAGCCCCCCGGTGCGGACGAGCTCTGGGAGACGCCGCCGTTCGAGCCGACCGTGCGGGACGGCCGGCTGTACGGACGCGGTGCCGCGGACGACAAGGCGGGCATCATGGCCCATATCGCGGCCATCCGCGCCGTCGCCGAGACGCTCGGCGACGACCTCGAACTCGGCATCGCGATGTTCATCGAGGGGGAGGAGGAGTACGGCTCCCGCTCATTCGCGCAGTTCCTCTCCGACAACAAGGAGGCGCTCCGCGCCGACGCGATCGTCGTGGCCGACTCCGGCAACTGGGACTCGTCGACCCCGGGTCTCACCGTCTCGCTCCGCGGCAATGCGCGGTTCACGCTCCGCGTGCGCACCCTGGATCATGCCTCGCATTCCGGCATGTACGGGGGAGCGGCCCCTGACGCGATGATGACGACGATCAAACTGCTGTCGACCCTGTGGAACGACGACGGCTCGGTCGCGGTCGAGGGCATGACCGTGCGGGACGCTGAGACCCCGGAGTACAGCGAGGAGACCCTGCGCGATGAGGCGGGCTTCCTGCCGGGCACTCAGCCGATCGGCGACGGCACGATCCTCAGCCGCATCTGGAACAAGCCGGCCGTGACCGTCATCGGATTCGACGCCACCAGCGTGGCGGAAGCATCCAACACCCTCCTTCCCGAGGTGACCGTCGTGATCAGCGCCCGCGTCGCCCCCGGCCAGACCGGTGGGGACGCGTACCGCGCTCTGGAGGAGCACCTGCGCCGGCACGCTCCGTACGGTGCGGAGCTCACGTTCTCCGATCTCGATCTCGGCGACGGATTCCTCGTCGACACCAGCGGCTGGGCTGTGGCACTGACCCGGGATGCCATGCGCGACGCGTACGGCGCGGCGCCGGTCGATCTCGGCGTCGGTGGATCGATCCCGTTCATCGCCGATCTCGTCCGTGAGTTCCCCGAGGCGCAGATCCTCGTCACCGGCGTCGAGGACCCGTACTCCCGTGCGCACAGCCCGAACGAATCGCTGCACCTCGAGACCTTCCGCAACGCGGTCGCGACCGAGGCGCTGATGCTGTCTCGGATGAACGAGATCGTCCGCTGACCCTGCAGGGCGCACCTGCGGGTAAAATCTGAACAACAGCCGCGCGCGAGCGCGGCCCGGCACAAGGAGCGACATGAGCGACACCACCCTCACCGCAGCAGAAACCACCCGCACGCACGGCGTGAGCCTCACCGACGCCGCGGCGACCAAGGTGAAGAACCTCCTCGAGCAGGAGGGCCGTGACGACCTCCGTCTGCGCGTGGCCGTGCAGCCCGGCGGATGCTCGGGTCTCATCTACCAGCTGTACTTCGACGAGCGCTTCCTCGAGGGCGACGAGACCGTCGATTTCGACGGCGTCGAGGTCATCGTGGACAACATGAGCGTCCCGTATCTCGACGGCGCATCCATCGATTTCAAGGACACGATCTCGGAGCAGGGCTTCACGATCGACAACCCGAACGCGGCCGGTTCCTGCGCCTGCGGCGACAGCTTCCACTGAGCGGATCACCCTCGGTCAACCTGCGTGGTTGGCATGAATCAGGTGTGAGGTTGCCCTAGACTTGGGTGTGCCCTGTCCGCAATCTGAAAGGTGCATCGTGCCCTCGAAACGCCGCCTTCGTTGGGCCGCACTCCCTCTGGGAGTCGTGGCAGCTGTGGCTCTGGCCGGTTGTACAACCGCCGAGCAGCACGGCTATCTCCCGGGCTTCGTGGAGGGTGGACCTGCGACCACCAACCAGGCCGACCGCGTGTCGTCGCTCTGGGTCAACTCCTGGATCGTCCTGCTCGCCGTCGGCGTGATCACCTGGGGCCTGATGGGCTGGGCCGCGATCGCGTACCGCCGTCGCAAGGGCCAGACCGGCCTCCCGGTGCAGATGCGCTACAACATGCCGATCGAGATCTTCTACACGATCGTGCCGCTCATCCTGGTCGTCGGAATGTTCTTCTTCACGGCCCGAGACCAGGCCGAGATCGAGCACAAGTGGGAGAACCCTGACGTCGAGATCACGGCGATCGCCAAGCAGTGGGCCTGGGACTTCCAGTACGACGGCGAAGAAGAGGACAACTCCGACGCCGTGTGGACCATGGGCATCCAGGCCCAGCCGAACGCGAACGGCGACATCGACCAGTCGCAGCTGCCCACTCTGGTGCTGCCGGTCGACAAGAAGGTCACGATCAACCTTCAGTCCCGCGACGTCATCCACTCCTTCTGGATCATCGACTTCCTCTACAAGAAGGACATGTACATCGGGAAGGACAACTCCTGGTCCTTCATCCCGACCCGTGAGGGCGAGTACAAGGGCAAGTGCGCCGAGCTCTGCGGCGAGTATCACTCGATGATGCTGTTCAACGTCAAGGTCGTCTCGCAGGCCGAGTACGACGCCTATCTCCAGACGCTCGAGGAGAAGGGCAACACCGGCGACATCACGGACGCTTACGACCGTCTGTCGAACTACCCGGGCACGACCGAGAAGACCGACTCCACGGAAGGAGAGGAGTAAGCCATGTCGACCACTGAAGCACCCCGCACCGACGAGGCCTCTCACTCCCGACCGACGACCCTGCCCGCGCGCCAGGCCGCTCTCATGAGCTCTTCGCGCGTCGAGCAGAAGGGCAACATCGTCGTCAAGTGGATCACCTCCACCGACCACAAGACGATCGGGTACATGTACCTGATCGCCTCGGTTCTGTTCTTCCTCCTCGGCGGCGTGATGGCCCTGATCATCCGCGCTGAGCTCTTCGCTCCGGGGATGCAGATCGTCCCCACCAAGGAGCAGTACAACCAGCTGTTCACGATGCACGGCACGATCATGCTGCTGATGTTCGCGACCCCGCTGTTCGCCGGCTTCGCCAACGCCATCCTGCCGCTGCAGATCGGCGCCCCCGATGTCGCGTTCCCGCGTCTGAACGCGTTCGCCTTCTGGCTGTTCCTGTTCGGCTCGACCATCGCGGTCGCAGGCTTCCTCACGCCTCAGGGTGCGGCGTCGTTCGGATGGTTCGCCTATCAGCCTCTCGCGAGCGCCTCGTTCTCGCCCGGCGCCGGTGGGAACCTGTGGATGCTGGGTCTGGGAATCTCCGGTTTCGGTACGATCCTCGGCGCGGTGAACTTCATCACCACGGTCATCACCATGCGCGCACCCGGCATGACCATGTGGCGCATGCCGATCTTCTCGTGGAACACGCTCATCACGAGCCTCCTGATCCTCATGGCGTTCCCTGTGCTGGCCGCGGCGATCTTCGCCGCCGGCGCCGACCGCGTCCTCGGCGCGCACATCTACGACCCGGCGAACGGCGGCGTGCTGCTGTGGCAGCACCTGTTCTGGTTCTTCGGTCACCCCGAGGTCTACATCATCGCGCTGCCGTTCTTCGGCATCGTGTCGGAGATCTTCCCGGTGTTCAGCCGCAAGCCGATCTTCGGATACAAGACCCTCGTCTACGCGACGATCGCGATCGCGGCGCTGTCGGTCGCGGTGTGGGCGCATCACATGTACGTCACCGGCTCGGTGCTGCTGCCCTTCTTCGCGGTGATGACGATGCTCATCGCGGTTCCGACCGGCGTGAAGATCTTCAACTGGATCGGCACCCTCTGGCGCGGATCCGTCACGTTCGAGACTCCGATGGTCTTCGCCCTCGGCTTCCTGGTCTCGTTCGTGTTCGGCGGTCTGACCGGTGTGATCCTCGCGGCTCCGCCGCTGGACTTCGCGCTCTCCGACTCGTACTTCGTGGTCGCGCACTTCCACTACGTGGTCTTCGGCACCGTCGTGTTCGCGATGTTCGCCGGCTTCTACTTCTGGTGGCCCAAGTGGACGGGGCGGATGCTGAACGAGCGTCTCGGCTACATCCACTTCTGGATGCTGTTCATCGGCTTCCACATGACCTTCCTCATCCAGCACTGGCTGGGCGTCGAGGGCATGGTGCGCCGCTACGCCGACTACTCGTCGTATGACAACTTCACGTGGCAGAACCAGGTGTCGACCATCGGTGCGATCATCCTCGGTGCGTCGATGCTGCCGTTCTTCCTGAACGTGTGGATCACGGCGCGCAAGGCGCCGAGGGTCACGGTCAACGACCCGTGGGGCTACGGCGGATCGCTCGAATGGGCGACCAGCTGCCCGCCGCCGCGTCACAACTTCACGTCGATCCCGCGCATCCGCAGTGAGCGTCCGGCATTCGACCTGAACCACCCGGAGGCCGCGGACTACCCGGTCGCCGGTGCCGAGCGAGAGGTGCACTGAGACATGCGCGACAACGTCATCCTCTGGTGGATCCTCACCGCGTTCTTCGCCCTCATCGGCGTCGTCTACACGGGCTGGAACATCCTCGCGCACCCCGACCTTCCGCTCGTGAACCAGATCGAATGGGTCGGCACGGTCGCCCTGTTCTTCTCGGCCTTCATGGGTGCGATGATCGCCTTCTACCTCGACCGCACACACTCCGCACAGGGTGGCGAGCTCCCCGAGGACATCCTGACCAGCGACATCGACGACGGCGATCCCGAGCTCGGCGAGTTCAGCCCGTGGTCCTGGTGGCCCCTCGTGCTCGCGGGATCGGCTGCCGTCTTCATCATCGGTCTCGCCGTCGGACACTTCCTGCTCCCGATCGGACTGGCGATCTTCGTCGTCGCGATCGTGGGCTGGGTGTACGAGTACTACCGCGGCAACTTCGCCCGCTGACATCTGTTTGAGAAGGCCCTCGGGGCGGCGGTCAGCCGCCCCGAGGGCCTTCCTCTTTGTACGACGGGGCCGAGGGCCCGTGAGACACCGAATCCGCGTGAGACACCGTTTGCAGTGTGAGACACCACGTGCGCGGTGGGACACCACGTGCGGGGTGATGTCTCAGGCGGATGGTGATGTCTCAGCGCAACGACGGCACCTCGGCTGAGCAGTCTGCTCAGGCGCGGGTGCGCACGCGCGCGACGCCGGTGAGCGGATCGACAGGGCGTCGGTGAACTCCGTCGGCATCCTCGACCGGGTAACCCTCGCGCACCCAGTACTCGAAACCGCCGATCATCTCACGGACTGCATAGCCGAGCTTGGCGAACTCGAGGGCACCCTTGGCGCCGGCGTTGCATCCGGGACTCCAGCAGTACACGACGACTTCCGCGTCCGCTGGGATCTCGATCGGGGCACGCGTCGCGATCTCGCTGTAATGCATGTGGATCGCGCCGGCGACGCGTCCCTGAGCCCATGCCTCGTCCGAACGCACATCGACGACGAAGATGCTCTTGCCGGCCTTGCGCGCGGCGTGAACGTCACTGGCATCGGTCTCGTAGGCGAGTTTTGCTGCGTAGTAGTCGGAGCGTTCGATCATGCTTTCAGCCTAGATCCGAGGGGTTCCGCTCACGATTCGCATTACTGCCGGGGAACGGAGGATTCCTGCCAGCGGGGGAGGGCAGCGGTCATCTGGATGCGGCGGCCGTATGTCATGAGCCCGAGGGCGAGTTCGGTGTCGATGAGCGAGCGAAGGAAGGCGCTGTCGGGTTCGGAGGGCCGGAAGCCGCAGGTCTCGTAGAACGGGGCGTTCCACTGCACGTCGGCAAAGGTGCGCAGCGTGATCCTGGAGTACCCCCGACGGGCGGTCTCCGCGAGCGCGGCCTGCGCCAGGCGGCGGCCGTGCCCCCGACGCGAATGCGACGGCAGGACCGAGAGCTGTTCGAGATGTGCATGATCCTCGATCTCGAGCACCTGCACGAACCCGACGGGCGCGACGCCTTCCGGGTCGTCTGAGATGAGCACGAAGCCGGGAGCCTCCGCGCGATCTTGGCCACTGCCCGGCCCCGGCCAGTTCTGCGGAGAGAAGAGTTCGATGAAAGCGGCATCCGCAGCCGCTTCGATGTGCTCGGTCGCGGCATAGTCGGAGGGCGACGCGAAACGGATGGCGCTGCTCACGCCGCCACCGCGGCAACCGCCTCGATCTCCACGAGCTGGTCGGGGTAGCCGAGCACCGTGACCCCGATCAAGGTGCTCGGAGCCTCGTGTGTCCGGAACGCGTCATGCACGACGTCCCATGCCGTCACGAGGTCTGCGCGGTCTGAAGAAGCCACGAGCACACGCGTGCTGATCACATCCGTCAATGACGCGCCGGCGGCATCCAACGCCTCGTTCAGCGTCTCGACGCACCGAGCTGCTTGCGCGGCGTAGTCGTCGGGCGCCACAGTCCGGCCGGCGGCGTCGAGAGGGCAGGCACCAGCGAGGAAGATCAGCCGGGACCCGGGCGGAGCGGCCGCGGCATAGGCGTAGGGCGCATCGGCCAGGGCGGAGGAATGGATCAGCTGAACGACGGATGACACCCCTCGAGGATAACGGTGAAGGCCCCGTCTCGAACGAATCGAAACGGGGCCTTCACCGAAGTACGGGGACGACTACTCGCCGCCCTCCGACTTCTTGCGGGGCTTCTTCACCGGCTCGGTGGCGATCACCGAACTGGGAGTGTTCGGCGTCTCATCGATGTGCGTCTCCTCGCCGGGAGTGAGAGGAGCGTCCGGGAAGCCGGCGCGCTCGTGCGCACCCTGGATCTCGGCGGCTTCGGTCTCGTCGTTCTGAGCCGTCACGTGGTGCTGGTGGGCGTCAGCCTCGTCGATCTCGGCCTGCGTGAGCGGCGCGAGACGGTCCTCGTAGAACCAGCGCGAGATCGCCGAGCGCAGGTTCTGCGTCCACGGGATGCGACCCTTGTCGTTGGGGCGGACCACGAGAGGCTCGTAGCCGTCGACGTCGATCAGCTTCCAGCGGTCGTACGTGTCGACCGGCTGGTGCACCTCGATGAACTCCCCGCCGGGAAGGCGGACGATGCGACCGGACTCGTAGCCGTGCAGAACGATCTCGCGATCCTTCTTCTGCAGAGCGATCGCGATGCGCTTGGTCACGAAGTAACCGAGGATCGGGCCCAGGAACAGCAGGGCCTGCAGGGTGTGGATGACTCCCTCCATCGTCAGCATGAAGTGCGTGGCGATCAGGTCGGAGGAGGCGGCGGCCCACAGCACCGCGTAGAAGATTACGCCGGCGACACCGATCGCGGTGCGCGTCGCGGCATTGCGGGGACGCTGTGCGAGGTGGTGCTCCCGCTTGTCTCCGGTGATCCACGCCTCGATGAACGGGTACAGGGCAACCAGCACGATGAACAGGCCGAGGGCGACGAGAGGGATCAGGATGCCGAACGACCAGGTGTGGCCGAGGAACACGATGTCGAGGTTCGACGGTGCGAGGCGCAAGGCGCCGTCGGCGAAGCCGATGTACCAGTCCGGCTGGGTTCCCGCAGACACGGGGGAGGGGTCGTAAGGTCCGTACGCCCAGATCGGGTTGATCTGGAAGAACGTCGCGATCAGGACGATCGTGCCGAACACGATGAACAGGTAGCCGCCCATCTTCGACATGTAGACCGGCATCATCGGGTAGCCCACGACGTTGTCGTTCGTACGACCCGGACCGGCGAACTGCGTGTGCTTGTTGACGATCATCAGCATGAGGTGCACGACGATCAGACCGATCACCAGGAGCGGCAGCAGCAGGATGTGCAGCGTGTACAGGCGGCCGACGATCGCGGTGCCGGGGAACTCGCCGCCGAAGATGATGAACGAGGTCCACGTGCCGATGAGCGGGATGCCCTTCACCATGCCGTCGATGATGCGCAGACCGTTGCCCGAGAGCAGGTCGTCGGGGAGCGAGTAGCCCGTGAAGCCCTCCGCGAGAGCCAGGATGAACAGCACGAAGCCGATCACCCAGTTGAGCTCGCGCGGCTTGCGGAACGCGCCGGTGAAGAACACGCGGAGCATGTGCACGCCGATGCCGGCGACGAACACGAGCGCGGCCCAGTGGTGGATCTGGCGGACCAGAAGGCCACCGCGCAGATCGAAGGAGATGTGCAGCGACGACTCGAGCGCCGCCGACATCTCGATGCCGCGCATCGGCAGGTAGGCGCCCGTGTAGTGGGTCTCGACCATGGACGCCTGGAAGAAGAACGTCAGGAACGTGCCCGAGAGGAACACGGTGACGAAGCTCCACAGGGCGATCTCGCCGAGCATGAACGACCAGTGGTCGGGGAAGATCTTGCGGCCGAGCTCCTTGACGAAGCCGGAGATGCTGGTGCGCTCGTCGATGTAGTTCGACGCGGCACCGACGAAGCGGCCACCAAGGGGTGCCTTGGTGTCCTGTTCGTCCTTGGACAGCGTTGCGGTGCTCAATGGCGCTCCCAGAAGCTCGGGCCGACGGGCTCGGTGAAGTCACTGCGTGCGACGAGGTAGCCCTCGTCGTCGACGGTGATGGGCAGCTGAGGCAGCGGACGCGCAGCCGGGCCGAAGATGACCTTGGCGTGGTCCGTCACATCGAACTGCGACTGGTGGCAGGGGCAGAGGAGGTGGTGGGTCTGCTGCTCGTACAGGGCGACGGGGCAGCCGACGTGCGTGCAGACCTTCGAGTAGGCGACGATGCCGTCGTAGGACCAGTCCTTGCGATCCTCGGCCTCGATGAGCTGCTCGGGGCGCAGGCGCATCATCAGCACGATCGCCTTCGCCTTCTCCTCGAGATAGCCATCGTGGTGGCTGAGCTCGGCGAGATCCTCGGGGATGACATGGAACGCCGATCCCAGAGTCACATCCGCTGCGCGGATCGGGGTGCCGTCGGGGTCGCGCACGAGTCGCTGCCCCTTGTCCCACATGGTCTGCTTCAGCAGGACCACCGGGTCACCGGCCGTGGGGTCGTCAGGGGTGGAGTGCGGTGCGAGACCGCGGAACAGCGTGACACCGGGGATGATCGATGCGACCACTGCAGCGAACAGCGAGTTGCGGATCATCGTGCGTCGACCGAAGCCGGACTCCTCGTTCGCATCCGCGAACGCCTTGATGGCCGCCTCGCGCGTCGAATCCTTGCCGCGCGTGGGGTGGCGGTACTCGATGTGCTCCTTGTCGCTCATCAGGGCCTTGGACCAGTGGATGGCGCCGATGCCGAGAGCGAGCAGCGCGAGCGCGATGCCGAGACCGATGAAGAGGTTGTTCTGGCGGATGTCGATCAGCGCGCCGCTCTCGATAGGGAAGAGCATGTAGGCGGCGACCGCCCAGATGCTTCCGGCGAGAGACAGGTAGAACAGCGTGTAGACGGTGCGGACTGCGGCCTTCTCGGCGCGCGGGTCCTTGTCGGTCATCCGCGCGCGGTGCGGCGGAAGCCCGGGGTTCTGCACGGGATCGCTGACTGCGACACCCAGCCCCGGAGAGGGCTGGTAGGCCCTGTCAAGAGCCTGCGAGTCGTCGTCGTGTGCCATGGTGCTCCTCGTACGTTCCTCTTCGATGA
>Ga0308158_10000721_pt1 | contig 45952 bp, 40 predicted proteins | sample PhyBR2_FD_201038 | JGI IMG/M metagenome (GOLD analysis project Ga0308158, IMG submission 201038) | Phyllosphere microbial communities from UC Gill Tract Community Farm, Albany, California, United States - DLSLB.R2 | ecosystem: Host-associated > Plants > Phyllosphere > Unclassified | place: USA... | reverse complement strand
AAGACTCCCATCTGGGTGACTTCATCGAAGACTCGACCATGCAGTCGCCGATCGACGTGGCCACCGTGGAAAGCCTCAAGGAAGCCACGCGCGAAGTGCTGGGCGGCCTGACGGCACGGGAAGCCAAGGTGCTGCGCATGCGCTTCGGCATCGACATGAATACCGACCACACCCTCGAGGAAGTCGGCAAGCAGTTCGATGTCACCCGTGAGCGTATTCGTCAGATCGAAGCCAAGGCGCTGCGCAAGCTGCGTCATCCGACGAGAAGCGAGCACCTGCGCTCCTTCCTCGACGAATAAGCCTCAGCGACGAGCACCACCAGAACCCCCGGCCTTGCCGGGGGTTTTGCGTGATGGACCCATGACCCCAAAGTTTGTTCGCCCCCCTCTTCCCGCTGGCTGCCGCGCCCGACTACACTGGCCCTTCCTGCGATGGTCCAACGAGGCTGCCATGCATCGACTGCCGGCACTTGTGCTGCTGACTTCGCTCGCCGGGGCAGCCATCGCCGACACTTTTTCTCCCGCTGGTTACCCGTCTGGGCTGGTTGAACATCCGCCTCTGCTCGCGAGTGTGGCCGAGGCGCGCCCCCTGCTTGCCGCAGCGCCAAACGACGGTGTGCCAACGACGCAGCAGGCCTCGTCGGCCGATGCTGCGCCCACCCGTGACTGGTACACCGCCCTGATCTACGGCCTGCCCGGCCTGGTCATGCTGGTCATTGCCCTGGGCGTGGTGATCCGCATCAACCGCCGCCTGACCTCGGAAATCAGCCAGCGCATCGCTCTGGAACGTGAGCTGCGCAGCAGCGAATACCATTACCGCGGCCTGGTCGAGAGCCTTTCGGCCATCGCCTGGGAAGCCGACACGACCGACTATACCTACAGCTACGTCTCACCCCATGCCGAGGCGCTGCTGGGCTACCCGTTGCAGAGCTGGCTAGAGCCCGGCTTCTGGCTGCGCATCCTGCACCCGGAGGACGCGAGCTGGGCGCGCGAATACTGCGCCGAGCAAACCGCTGCAGGGGTGGGGCACTCCCTCGAATACCGTGTGATTACTGCGGACGGTCGCAGCCTGTGGGTGCGCGACATCGTCAGCCTGATCAAGCATGACCAGCGACCGGTGATGCGCGGCCTGATGATCGACATCAGTGAAACCAAGAAGATCGAAGAAGCCCAGCGCCTGTCCGAGCAGAAGTTCGCCTCGGTGTTTCGTCAGTGCCCCGACATTCTGGTCATCGCGCGGCTCAGCGACGGCTGCCTGCTGGAGGTCAACGAAGCCTTCGAGGAACAGATCGGCCTCAAGGCGGCACAGGTGGTCGGACGGCGCGCAGCCGAGCTCGACATCTGGGGCGTGGACGGCGTCGCGCCGCGACTGCTCAAGCGCCTGCAGGGCGGCAGCATCCGCAACCTGGAGATGACCTTTCGCCGCGACAACGGCCAGCGCTTCACCGGCCTGCTCTCGGCCGAACCGCTCCAGCTGGAAACCACGGCGGCGATGGTCGTGGTGGTGCGCGACATCAGCGAGCTCAAGCAGACCCAGCAGCGCCTGCAGATTTCCGAGGAGAAGTTCGCCAAGGCGTTCCACGCCTCGCCCGATGGCATGCTGCTGACTCGTCAGAGCGACGGCTTGCTGATCGAAGTCAACGAAGGCTTCAGCATCATGACCGGGCACAAGAGCAAGACGTCCCTGGATCGCTCGACCCTCGAACTGGGTATCTGGGCCGATCCCAACGAGCGCAAGCGGCTGCTGGACAAGCTGCAGCGGCAAGGCTTCGTTCGTGACTTCGTCTGCCGCATCCGTCGTATCGATGGCCAGGTGCGCCTGTGTGAGGTGTCGGTTCGGCCGCTGCCGATCGGTGGGGACGCCTGCATGCTGACCATTGCCCGGGACATCACCGAGCGCCAGCAGATGCAACACAAGCTGACCCTGGCGGCGACAGTGTTCGAGAGTACTGCCGAGGGCGTGCTGATCACCGACACCCAGCAACGCATCAGCATGGTCAACCGTGCCTTCACCGAGATCACCGGCTTCTCCGAACAGGAAGTGCTGGGCGAAACCCCTCGCCTGCTCGCCTCGGGCCAGCACGACAGTGCGTTCTACATTGCCATGTGGCATCGCCTGGCCGCCGAAGGGCATTGGCAGGGCGAGATCTGCAACCGGCGCAAGAACGGCGAGCTGTACCCCAGTTGGCTGACCATCAGCTCGGTACGCAACAGCGAAGAGGCCATTACCCATTTCGTCGCCGTGTTCGCCGACATCTCCAGCCTCAAGCACGCTCAGGCGCGGCTGGACTATCAGGCGCACCACGATCCGCTCACCGGCCTGCCCAACCGAACCCTGTTCGAAAGCCGTCTGGCCGCCGCCCTGGCCAACCAGAACGAAGCCGGTGGCCAGGGCGCGGTGCTGTTCCTGGATCTGGACCGCTTCAAGCACATCAACGACAGCCTCGGCCACCCCGTAGGCGACCTGCTGCTCAAAGGCATCGCCCAGCGCCTCAAGGAACAGGTGCGCGACATCGACACCGTGGCGCGCCTGGGCGGCGACGAGTTCATCATTCTGCTGCCGGGCCTGGCCCACGCCAGTGATGCGGAACACATTGCCGCGAAGGTCCTGGCCTGCTTCGCTGCGCCCTTCCAGGCCGGTGACCATGAGTTCTTCACCAGTGCCAGCATCGGCACCAGCCTGTACCCCCAGGACGGCACCGACGTCGCCACCTTGGTGAAGAACGCCGATGCCGCCATGTACCGCTCCAAGGCCAAGGGCCGCAACCGCGTGGAGAGCTACACCCGCGACCTCACCACTCAGGCGACCATGCGCATCGCGCTGGAGCACGAACTGCGTCGGGCGATCGAGCGCGACGAACTGAGCCTGAGCTACCAGCCCAAGTTCAGCATCGACTCGGATCTGCTGGTCGGTGCCGAAGCGCTGATCCGCTGGAAGCACCCCAACTTCGGCGACGTGCCGCCCGAGCAATTCATTCCGCTGGCCGAAGAGAACGGCATGATCCTGCAGCTCGGCGATTGGGTGCTGGAGCAGGCCTGTCGGCAGCTGCGCGAATGGAAACAGCTCTACCACGAGTTCGGCCCGCTGTCGGTCAACCTGGCCGGCGCGCAACTGCGCCAACCCAACCTGCTCAAGCGCATCGAAGGCCTGCTGGCCGACAGCGATCTGCGCCCACAATCGCTGCAACTGGAGATCACCGAAAACTTCATCATGAGCCAGACCGAGGAAGCGCTGGTGGTGCTGCATCAGCTCAAGCGCCTGGGGGTGCAACTGGCCATCGACGACTTCGGCACCGGCTATTCATCGCTGAGCTACCTCAAGCGCCTGCCGCTGGACATCCTCAAGATCGACCAGTCCTTCGTCCGCGGCCTGCCCGACGACCCCCACGACGCCGCCATCGTACGCGCCATCATCGCGCTGGGCCGCAGCATGCAACTGACCGTCATCGCCGAAGGCGTGGAAACCGCCGCGCAGCAAGCATTCCTCGCCCGCGAAGGCTGCGAGCAGATCCAGGGCTACCTCGTCAGCCTCCCCCTCCCCCCCGACCGATTCGCCGCGACCTTTCTTCGTATGCGCCTTACGGATTTTTCGGATAGCACTCCCTGCAATCCATCGCTATAATCGGCGGCCTTCTGGGGCCTATAGCTCAGTTGGTTAGAGCAGGGGACTCATAATCCCTTGGTCGCAGGTTCGAGTCCTGCTGGGCCCACCAAGACTCGAGAGCCGCGCTTTGCGCGGCTTTTTTATTTCTGGCGAGATCATTCCAATACGGTCCCGTAGTGCAACGCTGCAAGGTGAATTCTCGATCCAGCATGGAGGAGGATTCATGAAAGATTTTCGACTTGTGATCCCTTGATCAAATCGGCGAGCGCAGCTTTCGACACCGCTGAAACATCCTGAACCAATTTATCCGTTGACTCCTCTATCTGGACTGTAACGCCAGCAAATGTCCTGTTCTCCCAAGGACGCGGCTGCCGATGCGATCTCATAGACCATTTGGATAAATCCCCATGACACAGACACCTCTGCTCATCGGCTTCGTCATCATGTCGCTTGCCTCCTTGGCTATCTATGCCAAAGGTGCTCACCGCGGGCCGCTGCGCGGCCATACGCTGATCCATGCAGCTGTTCCCTTTATCGCCGCTACGGCGTATCTCGCCATGTACTTGGGTGTCGGCAATCTGATCAAGCCGGACGACAGCATCACTTATGTCGCTCGCTACTTCGATTGGCTCCTGACCACGCCCCTGCTGTTGGCAGGCGTTGTCAGCTCGGCGTATCTGGGGGCTCGCGAGCGTGATGGTCAGGCCGGTTTCGTGGCGTCCATCGTGACCTTGGACGTAATGATGATAGTGACAGGCCTGGTTGCCTCCCTGGCGCTCTATGGCACCATCAAATGGGTCTTCTTCGCTTGGTCATGCGTCGCATTCGTCGGCGTGCTCTATCTGATCTGGAAGCCATTGGCGGCGCTTTCCGACGCGTCTCCGGCAATCGGCGCGGCCTATCGTAAAAACAGTGGCTTTCTCACCGTGCTCTGGCTGATCTACCCCGTTGTCTTTGCCGTCGGACCGGAAGGCATCTGGGCGATCAGCGATGCAGCGACCCTCTGGATCATTCTGGTACTCGACGTGCTGGCCAAGGTTGTCTACGCCTTTACCTCCGAGCGCAATCTGCGCGCGGCGCTTGTTCATTCCGGCGCCTGAGAATGAACCGAAGCGGCTGGTTGGCATTGCTGTTGACCGCCGCAATGGCCAGCATAGACGGGGGATTGGGACAGCTGACGTTTGCGCTGGCCGTAGGGCTGGGCTTGGGGCTCTTGCACGGCGTCAGCGACCTACACCTTGTGGCACCGGCCCGGCGCTGGGTTTTTTTGTGCGCTTATCTGGCGGTGGCTCTGGGCTGCCTGGTCTTTTGGCAACTCGCAAGCGGGACGGCACTGCTGCTGTTCTTGCTGCTCTCGGTCTGGCATTTTGTCCACGAGGATGAAGTGTTTCACGATCGGCTGACTTCGCTGGCATTGGGCGTTTTCATCGTCGGTGGCCCGGCGGTGATGCACGAGGCAGAGGTCACTCGGTTGCTGGCGTTGAGCATGGGCTTGGGCGAATCCAATGCCCTCGCAGAGTGGCTGACGTGGTTACTCGCCGCAGTTGGCAGCGTGGCGCTGCCGATACTGCTGCTGGCTTCCTGCCGACGACGCTGTCTTTGGTTGGCGACCACCTTGATCGGGGTAGTGCTGGCACCACCGTTGGTAGGCTTTGCGCTGGGTTTCTATCTATTGCATGCCGCGCCCCAGACCCGGGTTCGTCAACGAATGCTGGGCGTACCTGATTTAGCGGCCTATCTACGGCTCACCTGGCCAATACTATTGGGCGCAGCGCTGTTCACCTTGGGTGGTGGCCTGCTCTTCCTCCTCCAGGAGCACACTGGCACCCGTGCCTTGTTCGCTGTGCTGACTGCCTTTGCAGTGCCGCACATGCTTGTCCTACCGCGCTTTTTGCCCGCAACTGGCACTGCTGGCCAATCCGGTGAGGGAACTCGACTCGTTGGGAGATAGCTTCCCGGCAGAGCATTGAAGGCATCATCGATTCCCTCAATCAGCCCATCAAAACAGCCGATTGGCCATTTCCCGCCCCCCTCCGTAACGTAACCACCCGGTGCGACAGATGCGCGCACCGCCTGAGCTTGTCGTTCCCCCTGCTCAGCCCACGATCACGCACGAGCCCGCCATGTCTTTGAATACCCCGCAGCAAATTGCCGAAATTGCCGTCGAAAGCGGCTTCAAGAAAGCCCATCTGAGCCTCTCTTCGTTGATGATCCTTGGATTTCTGGCGGGCGCTTTCATCGCCTTCGGATTTCTTCTCGACATTCATGTGAGCACCATGATCCCCAGTGATTGGGCGTCGCTGGGTAACCTACTGGGCGCTGTGGTGTTTCCGGTGGGGTTGATTCTCGTGGTGCTGGCCGGCGGCGAGTTGTTGACCGGCAACATGATGAGCCTGCCCATGGCGCTGTTCGCCGGGCGTATCGGTTTGAGCCAACTGCTGCGCAACTGGGCGCTGGTGACGCTGGCCAACCTGATCGGCGCGCTGTTCGTCGCCTACTGCTTCGGGCATTTGGTCGGCCTGACCGAAGGCGCCTTCATGGGCAAGACCGTGGCTATCGCCAATGCCAAGGTGTCGGCCAGTTTCGAGCAGGCGTTCATTTCCGGTATTGGCTGCAACTGGTTGGTGTGTCTGGCGGTGTGGCTCAGCTACGCGAGCAAGGATGTGGTCGGCAAGGTGGTGGGCATGTGGTTTCCGGTGATGGCTTTTGTCGCGATCGGCTTCCAGCACGTTGTTGCCAACATGTTCGTCATACCGGCGGCGATCTTTGCCGGGGCGTTGAGCTGGGCGCAGTTCGCCGATAATTTCGTGCCGGTATTCCTGGGTAACGCCGTGGGTGGCGCGGTCTTCGTCGGCTTGGCCTATCATGTGGCGTACTTCAAGACGGCAACCGGCTCCGAAGTGTCGTCCACGGCCAGTGGCGCGCAAACGCCGAAATAATCCAGCCAGGCTGGATCAGTACTGTCATCAAGGTTGAGAAATGGACTTCACACCTGTCATCGCCCAGCTCTGGGGAACGCTGAGCTGGGCGCTCCCGCTCCTGTTGCTGATCACGCTGTTCAAATCGCCATGGGCCAAGGGTCATATCGGCGAGTGGCTGGTGCGCTTGTTTGCGCACTGGCAACTGGACGCGCAGATCTATCGTCGTCTGCATAACCTCACCTTGAATACGCCTGACGGCACGACGCAGATCGATCATGTGTTCCTCTCGGTCCATGGCATTTTCGTGCTGGAAACGAAAAACATGAGCGGCTGGATTTTCGGCACTGAGCAACAAGCGCAGTGGACGCAGAGATTTCCCAGGCGCAGTTTCAAATTCCAGAATCCCCTTCGGCAGAACTACAAACACCTGAAGGCATTGGAAGCTGCTTTGGGTGTCAGCCCTGCGCATCTGCATTCGGTCATCACGTTCGTGGGGGGCAGTACGTTCAAGACCCAGATGCCGGCCAACGTGACGCGGGGCATCGGCTTCATCCGCTATATCAAGTCGTTTCGGCAGGTGGTGTTCAGCGAGGCGGAAGTCGATGACATGTTGCAAGCATTGAAGGCCGGGCGTCTGGCGCCGAGCCTTGCGACTCATCGCGAACACGTGCAACACCTCAAGCGGCGCAGTGATCCAAGCGCTGAACGTTGTTGCCCGAAGTGCGGCAGTGCGCTGGTCATTCGCACGCGGAAAACGGGAGCCAATGCTGGGCAGCAGTTTTGGGGATGTTCGGCGTTTCCCAAGTGTCGGATTGTGCAGAGCTTGTAGTGTGCTGGCCTACGTTGCACAGCCACAACCTGCGGCATGTTCAGTACCCCTCAAATACCTCATGTATTTCGTCCAGCGTGGGCAGCACGGCAAGGATGACCGTGAGTTCGCAATTCAGCGCAGCGAGCACGCGTGCATAGGCGGTCATGCCGACCGAGTGGTCGCCCTTCTCGATCGCAATGACCTTCTGCCGTGTGACAAAAGCTAATGCGGCAAGCCGGGCTTGAGTCATGCCACGATTGAGGCGGCGTTGCCGGATTTGCGCGCCCAGACGGGTAGCAATGAGCTCGTAATCCATGTTCTGTATACGTGACAAATTGAGGTCAATGTGACGTATACCTAACCCTCGCGAAAATAAAGCTTCGCCTGACACAAGTGCAGCCTTTAGGCTCTTCTGGAAACACTCACTTGGCCTGCAGGCGAAACCCCAGCAAATTTTCCTGCAGCCGGTACTGCTCGCCAATGTTCCCGCAAAAGCTGGTGCGTGGCAGGAACGCGCCGGCGCCGTTCAGGTAGGGCGGGATATTGGTGCTCTGTTCGCAGCCTTGGAGGATGCGGCCACGTAGCGCGCCGTTGGCCTGGGCCGAGCGCAGGGCGCCCAGTGGGGTCGGGTCGGCGACGACCAGGGCGCCGGGGGGCACCAGGGTTTCGTAGGTGCGGGCGAACTGTTCTGCGGAGCGGTCCTGCAGGTAGGGCACCAGGTAGTAGCGGATGTCGTTGCGAAACGGCAGCGCTTCGGTGTGGGTCGGCAGCTTGACCCAACCATTGGCGTACAGCCCCCACATCGACAGCAGGGCCGCCGGCCCGGCCATGACCGAAAGGTAGAGCGCGGCGACGCCGAAGCGATTGCCAGACAGGTACCTGGCCAAGTGAACGACGCCCAGGATGCTGGCCAGGGCGATGCCGGGCAGAAACAGGGTGAAGCGGTCGAATACGCCGTAGGACACGGTGAACAGGAAGTTGAGCAGCAGCGCGGCCCACAGCACTTGCAGGGCGCGGGTTTTCGGCCACACGAGCAGGCCAATGAGTTGCGGGCCGATCAGTGACAAACCCAGCAGCACCACGGCGTTCTTCTCGTGCCACATGTCGTCGAAACGCCACAGCGTGTCGTTGCGGCCGCCGGGAATGATCGCCAATTGGTCGGGACCGGCCAGGTAACGGCGAGCGATGTCGAGCAGGCTCATGCCGCTGTCCAGGTCGCCAATGACGGCAGGCAAAGCGGGTGCAAACCCTAGCGCAATTGCAGGCAGGACGAGCAGCAGGCGCAATCTGTCCTGCATGGCCAGATGCACGTACATCGGCAACAGCACCACCAGCGTCAGCGGGTGTATCGCCAGGGCCAGGCCACTGAGCACACCGATGGCCAGCAGGCGCGCTGTGGCGCCAAGTCGCGCGGATGTGGCGAAGCACAGCCAGTAGGCGCCGATGATCAGCGCGGCATGCAGCACATAGGGCTCGGCCTTGGTGGACACCCAGAACACGGCGTGGGCCAATACCGTTGCCGTGGCTGACAGCAGCGCTAGGTGGCGCGCAGCGCCGATGCTGACCGCCAGGCCATGCACGACCAGCGCCAGCGGCAGCAACAGGATGGCGTTGAGCAGGCTGAGCAGGTGCATGCCCAGCAGCGCGTGGACGACACGGCTTACCAGTGCGTGGAACGGGTGGCTGACCGGCCCCAGGGAGGTGCTGAAGAACGAGCCGTGGGCGGCCTCGGCAAGCATCAGGCCGTTGTCCATCCACTGAATCGGGCCACTGCTGGCCAGGAAGCTGGCGATCACGGCGCAGGCCAGCATCAGACCGGCCACTACGGTGGGCAGGTGCATGCCACGGGTTGAAGTCATGTTCCTTGCTCTCCATGGCCGCGAGCAGCGGACTGTTTGGTCAGGGTATGAAAGAGGCTCTGTTCGGCAGGCGAACTATAGAGAGATTAATTGTTTTGCCACTTCAATTTAATCAATCCACTGCACTCGGCCTGCCGTTCGCCTGACGCCAGAAACAGCCAGTTGCAGCGGACTTTTCATCCGTTGCGTCAAACTTTCCATTCAACTAACGCAACGACGAGCAACAGCGGTTGAAAGACCTGAAGGATCGCCCTTGGCAACATTGCTTTGAGCCGGGCGTCGATAAGTGGCCTAATGCGCCGCACTGACTTGCCTATGGAGCCCCCGCCTTGTCCGACCGCCACCCGCTTGCACTGGATGCCATAGATCGCCAATTGATTGCCGCGCTGCAGCTCAATGCCCGCGAGAGTGTGGCGATGCTCGCGCGCGGATTGGGCATCGCGCGCACGACGGTCACGGCGCGGCTCGCTCGGCTGGAAAGCTCCGGGGTCATCAGCGGGTACGGTGTGCGGCTCGGCCGGCACGCGTTGGACGGCGGCCTGCAGGCCTACGTCGGCATCACCGTGCAACCGCGCTCGGGCAAGGACGTAGTGCGACGCCTGAGTGGCATGGCGCAGGTGCAGCAACTGTGCGCCGTGAGTGGCGAGTTCGATTATGTGGCCTGGCTGCGCACCAACTCGCCGGAGCAGCTGGACCAACTGCTGGACCAGATCGGCAGCGTCGACGGGGTGGAGAAAACCACGACGTCGATCATCCTCAGCAACAAGGTCGACCGCCGGAATTGAACCCCCGTTTTGCACAATGCAGCGCCGACACGTCTTTTCGACCGATAAAACGTCAGATCGACGACACTTTGTGTCTTATTAACCTCATCACCCTTGCCTAGAATGAACCTGGCGTTTTCCTCGTTCAGCCAAGGTCCCGCCATGAGCCCAACTTCGCGTCACCCCGCCGACGGCAAGAAGCCCGTCACTGTATTCGGTCCGGATTTTCCCTTCGCCTTCGATGACTGGATCGAGCATCCGGCCGGGCTGGGGGTGATTCCCGAACACCACCATGGCGCCGAAGTTGCCATCGTCGGCGCCGGGATCGCCGGGCTGGTGGCGGCCTACGAGCTGATGAAGCTGGGGCTGCGGCCCGTGGTCTATGAGGCGTCGAAAATGGGCGGACGGCTGCGCTCGCAGAAGTTCGAAGGCACCGAGGATATCGTCGCCGAATTGGGCGGGATGCGTTTTCCGGTGTCGTCTACCGCGTTCTACCACTATGTCGACAAGCTCGGCCTGCAGACCAAGCCCTTCCCCAACCCGCTGACCCCGGCCTCGGGCAGCACGGTGATCGACCTGGAAGGCGAGACCTACTACGGCCAGACCTTGGCCGATCTGCCGGCGCTGTTTCAGGAGGTCGCGGACGCCTGGGCCGACGCGTTGGAAGAAGGCGCCCGTTTCGGCGATATCCAGCAGGCGATCCGCGACCGCGACGTGCCGCGCCTCAAGGAGCTGTGGAACACCCTGGTGCCGCTGTGGGACGACCGCACCTTCTATGATTTCGTGGCCACGTCCAAGGCCTTTGCCCAGCTGTCGTTTCATCACCGGGAAGTGTTTGGCCAGGTGGGTTTCGGTACCGGCGGCTGGGATTCGGACTTTCCCAATTCGATGCTGGAAATCTTCCGCGTGGTGATGACCAACTGCGACGATCACCAGCATCTGGTGGTCGGTGGCGTCGAGCAGGTGCCATTGGGTTTGTGGAAGCATGTGCCTGAGCGCTGCGCTCATTGGCCTGCCGGCACCAGCCTGGCGTCGCTGCACCGCGGCGCGCCGCGTGGCGGGGTGAAGAAGATCGCCCGGGCCGCCGACGGCCGCTTTGCGGTCACGGATCACTGGGACGACACGCGCTATTACGCGGCCGTGCTGACCACCTGCCAGAGCTGGTTGCTGACCACTCAGATCGAATGCGAGGAAACGCTGTTTTCGCAGAAGATGTGGATGGCGCTGGACCGTACCCGCTACATGCAGTCCTCGAAGACCTTCGTCATGGTCGACCGGCCGTTCTGGAAGGACAAGGACCCCGAGACCGGCCGCGATCTGATGAGCATGACCCTCACCGACCGTCTGACCCGTGGCACCTACCTGTTCGACCACGGCGACGACAAGCCGGGGGTGATCTGCCTGTCGTATGCCTGGATGAGCGACGCCTTGAAGATGCTTCCCCATCCCGTGGAGAAGCGCGTCAAGCTGGCCCTGGATGCCTTGAAGAAGATCTACCCGAAAGTCGACATTGCCGCGCGCATCATCGGTGATCCGATCACCGTGTCATGGGAAGCCGATCCGTATTTCCTCGGCGCCTTCAAGGGCGCCCTGCCCGGCCACTACCGCTACAACCAGCGCATGTATGCGCACTTTATGCAAAGCGCGTTGCCTGATGCACAACGCGGTATCTTCATCGCCGGTGACGACGTGTCGTGGACGCCTGCCTGGGTCGAAGGCGCGGTGCAGACGTCGCTGAACGCGGTGTGGGGCATCATGACCCACTTCGACGGCTACACTCACCCGGAAAACCCCGGGCCTGGGGACGTTTTCGATGAACTGGGGCCCATTGCCCTGTCGGACTGACCGCTTCCTTGATCGCAACAGGAGCCCGCATGCGCATAGCCTTGTACCAATGCCCGTCCCAACCGCTCGACGTCGAGGGCAACCTTGCCCGCTTGCAGGCGCGCGCCCGTGAAGCTGCACAGTGGGACGTCGAACTCTTGGTACTGCCGGAGATGTTTCTGAGTGGCTACAACATCGGCGCGGGCGTGGCCCGCAATCTGGCCCAGGCCAGCGACGGTGCCAACGCCGAACAGGTCGCGCAGATCGCTCGGCAATTCGGCCTGGCCATTGTGTACGGCTACCCGGAACTGGATGAACGGGGCAACGTGTACAACTCGGTGCAGTTGATCGACCGCACCGGCGAGCGCCTGGGCAACTACCGCAAGACCCACCTGTTCGGCGACGCAGACCGTGCCATGTTCAGCGCAGGCGAACAGGCCCCTGCCGTGCTTGAACTCAATGGCTGGAAGCTGGGCCTGCTGATCTGCTACGACCTGGAGTTTCCGGAAAACGCGCGTCGGCTGGCTGCTGCAGGGGCGGAGCTGATTCTGGTGCCCACCGCCAATATGGTCCCCTACGGGTTCATTGCCGAGGTGACCGTACGCAGTCGGGCGTTCGAGAATCAGTGCTACGTGGCGTATGCCAACTATTGCGGCAACGAGATGGAGTTCGAGTACTGCGGGCTGAGCAGCATTGCCGGTGCCGATGGGCAGCAGATTGCCAAGGCGGGTCGGGATGAGGCGTTGATCGTCGGCACGTTGGACAAGGCCTCTCTGGCGTCGGCGCGCAGTGCGTTCACCTATCTGAACGACAGGCGGACCGAGCTTTATTGATGTTGCCAACGTGTAGGCGGGGTCTTGGACCTTGAAAGCTTGACTGGGGCGTGTCTGACACACCGGAGTGTCTTTTCGCGGCCGCTGACCGCTCCTACGGGGATGGGGGGTGTGGCGAGACGGGTGAATGAGTGATGTCAATAAACCATCATGGGCGTGCTTTGTGGCCCATGGTGGTTTTTTTTTGACGACGGTAAATAGTCGTCTTTTGTGTGAATTTTACTGTTCTACCCCGCTTGCGAAATGATCGGGCCCAGTAACTGCGCGGGTTTGCGGTCCACTGACGGACTCCCCAGCTGGAAAACTTCAAAAACGTCAAAGAAAGCAGCAATATGCCAGCGCCAAAAATAAATTACCTTGTAAATCAATAACATATATAATTCTATCTAGGAGATCCTGATCTGCGCGCTATTTTTGACGAAAGCAATTGACACTCCTCCCGCCAAAGCCGATATATCACCCCATCTGCCGCCAACACAGCAGTTGCAGCGACGCCGAAGAGTGTCGCGCAGACCCGACGACTACCCCATTGCCCTGTAAGCGCTGACCTCAATGAGCGGTCCGCGCCGTGTGCTCTGGCCTATGCAGTCCGTCATGTTCATTGCAGTACGCGAAGTTGGAAGTTGCACATTTCAAGGATCGTCGAGTACGAACCGGGCGGTAGCTTTGCCCAAACACAGAGAACGTTAGTTATGGCGTTCAATCAACCGCGTGTCCAAGGAGGGTTCTTCCTCATGTCACATTTGTTCAACCTGGATGAAAACACGTCGAACCGCCTGGCGGCCGACATGAATGAACAGGGCTATGCCGTACTGGAGAACGCTTTGGCGCCCTACGTGCTGGAAGAACTTCGTGCTTATGTGGATGACCAGGCTGCGCGCCATAACCAACAGTACTTCGCCTATCACGGCAATGCGCCGCTGGAGGGCAGCCGCTTGGCCGCCACGGCGATGTCGAGCGAGTTTCGCCAGCACCTGGCGCGCCTGCACGAGCAGGGCCAGGGCCATGCCGCACCCAGCGACCAGGTGTTCCCGGTATTGCGTTGCGTGCAAGGCCACAGCGGCCTGAAGGAATCCAACGCGTTTCACTTCGATGCCACCCTGCTGACCATGTTGGTACCGATCTTCATCCCCGATCAGGGCAAGGATCGCGGCGACCTGGTGCTGTTTCCCAACCTGCGCAAGGTGCGGCGCAGCGTGCTGTTCAACGCTGCCGAAAAAGTGGTGTATCAGAACCCGCTGTGCCGGCGCCTGATGGGTTGGTGCATCGAGCGCGGCTGGCTCAAGCCGCTGTTGCTGCGCATGAAACCTGGCAACGTGTATTTCTTCTGGGGCTACCGTTCGCTGCATGCCAACCAGCCGTGCGATCCGGCGCACCGGCGTGCCACGGCGCTGTTCCACTACGGTGACCCCCATGCCGGCAGCCTGACCACGCGGATGATCCTGCGGCTCAATCAGCACCGCGCCCGACGCGCAGTCGCCCGCAGCAAAAGTCAGGCGTCCTGAGCGGACGACAACGGTTGGATACCACAGCAATGGCGAGCCGCCAGGGAGCAGCGAATGATCAACGTAACCAAGGCCTATCTAGGCGACATCGACAAGTTCAAGGCCTATGTGGACCGTATCTACGCGTCCCACTGGCTGACCAACCACGGTCCGCTGTGCTGCGAGCTGGAGGAGCGCCTCAAGGATTACCTGGGCGTGCGCCACTTGATCCTGACCAATAACGGCACGCTGGCGTTGCAAGTGGCCTACCGCGCCCTGGGCCTTTCCGGCAGCGCCGTGACCACGCCGTTCAGCTTCGTGGCCACCAGCAGCTCGCTGCACTGGGAAGGTATCCGTCCGGTGTTCGCCGACATCGATCCGCATACGTGGAACCTGGACCCGGAGCAGATTCCAGGCAGCCTGCAGGCCGACACCAGTGCCATCGTCGCCACCCACGTGTTCGGCAACCCCTGCGCGGTGGAACGCATCGAAGCGATCGCTCGTCAGTATCGTCTCAAGGTGGTGTATGACGGCGCCCACGCCTTTGCCGTGAAGCACGCCGGTCAGTCCGTGTACCACTGGGGCGATGCCAGCACCCTGAGTTTCCATGCCACCAAGTTGTTCCACACCATCGAGGGCGGCGCGATCGTCACCAACGACGATGAAGTCGCGGCGCGGGTGCGCAAGCTGTGCAACTTCGGTATCACCGACGTGGACAAGATCGAGGGCCTGGGCACCAACGCCAAGCTCAACGAATTCTGCGCCGCCATGGGGCTCAGCGTGCTCGACGACATCGACAACATCCTCGAGCGTCGCGCCGAGATGGGTCACTACTACCGCCAGCGCCTGAGCGGCTACCTCGACCTGCAACGCCAGGCCGACGACAGCCAGGTCAACTACAGCTATTTCCCGGTGGCCTTGCAGAACGAAACCCAAGTGCTGGCCATGCGCACCGAACTGCAAGCCGGCGGCATCAATCCACGGCGTTATTTCTACCCTTCGCTCGACACCCTCGAATATCTGCAGCCGCAAGCGGTCCAGTACCAATCGCGCAGCCTGAGTGAGCGGGTGCTCTGCCTGCCCATCTACCCCGGTCTGGCGCGGGCGACTCAGGATCAGGTCATCGACACCCTGCTGCGCGGCCACGAACTGAGTTACCCACAATCCGTTTCATGGGCCACCGCTGTATGAAAACAGGCATGAATTCGTTGAACCAGGGCACGCGTCGATGAAGAAGCTTTCGGTCATCCACAACACGGCCCTCAGCTACCTGGGCCAGGCCTATGCGCTGGTGATCGGCATCTTGATCATGCCGTTCTACCTCAGCCATCTGGGCGCCGAGGCCTATGGCTTGATCGGCTTCTACGCCGTGATGCAGGCCTGGCTGCTGCTGCTCGACGCCGGTGTGTCGCCGTCGCTGGTGCGCCAGATCGCTCATCACCAGGGCAGCAGCGACAGCGCGGCAGCCAAGCGGATCGGCGGCTGGTTGATGCGCTCCTTCGAGCTGGTGTTTCTGCCCATGGCACTGGTGTGCGCGTTGGGTGTGTACCTGGCCAGCGACTGGATGGCCGCCCATTGGCTGCAGGCCCAGGCACTGGAGCCGCAGACCATCGTCAACTGCGTGATTCTGATGGGGGTGATGGTTGGCCTGCGCCTGTTCGCCACGCTGTACAAGAGCGGCCTGCAAGGCCTGGAAATGCACGCCTGGTTGAACAACGCCAACGTGGTCATCGCCACGCTGCGCTACTTCGGCGGCCTGGTGCTGGTGACCTGGGTGTCGCAGGACGCGCAGGTGTTCTTCGAATTCCAACTGTTCGTGGCGCTGGTGGAGACCTTGATCTTCGCTGCCAAGGCCTACCGCCACCTGCCTGCACCGACCCCGTTGAGCGGGTTCAACTGGGCGCTGGTCAAGCCGATCCTGCCGTTCGCGGCCAGCGTATCGCTGACCGCCGTGGTCTGGATCGTGCTGACCCAGCTGGACAAGGTGCTGTTGTCCAAAGTGCTGCCGCTGGCCGAATACGGTTACTTCTCGCTGGTCGCATTGCTGACTACCGGGATCATGATGATGATCAACCCACTGGTGCAGACCTTGCTGCCGCGCATGACGGTACAGGTCGCCGAAGGCCGCGAAAGCGACATGCATGCCCTGTACCTGGGTGCCAGTCGCTTCGTCAGCACCTTCCTGTTTCCGCTGGCGGCGATCATCGCGTTCCATGCCGAGCCGCTGCTGTTTGCCTGGAGCGGTGATACACAAGCCGCTCAGTGGGGGGCGCCGATCCTGTTCTGGTACGCCCTGGGCAGCGCCATCCTGGCGGTCAGCGCGTTCCAGTACCACCTGCAATACGCCTACGGCGAAATGCGCCTGCACATCGGCTACAGCGTGGTATCGGCCGTGATCAGCGTGCCGGCGATGATCATCGCGGTGTACGGCTGGGGCGCCCTGGGCGCGGCCGTGACCTGGTTCATGCTGCGTCTGGTGTCGTTCGCGCTGTGGCCACAGGTCGTGCATCGACGCCTGGCGCCCGGCCTGCACCGACCCTGGCTGCACGACATTCTGCGCATCAGCCTGAGCACCGTGCTCGGCGTGCTGCTGACCCATCCGTTGTTCAAAGCCATTGCCGGCGGCTCCAGCGATCGGCTGGTGATCTTCGTCGCCCTGGCCTTGTGTGGCGCGCTGACCCTGGCCCTGGTGGCCGCCACCTACAAACCACTGGCCCAACGGGTTTTTCTCAAGTTGAGCAGAGCGAGCGCCGAACGATGAAACGGACCGAACAACAGATCATGCAGGCCTGGCCACAGGGGCAGGAGCCGTTGCTGTCGATCACTTGCCCGGCCTACAACCAGGTCGACTACATCGAGCAGACCCTGGACAGCTTCCTGGCGCAACGCACCACGTTCGCCTTCGAGATCCTGATCAACGACGACGCCTCCAGCGACGGCACCACACAGATCATCGAGCGCTACGCCGAGCAGTACCCGAACCTCATCAAGCCGGTGATTCATCAGCACAACCAATACCAGTTGGGTCGCTGGTGCTTCCCGGCGCTGTTCAACCGGGCCCGCGGCAAGTACATCGCCTATTGCGAGGGCGACGATTACTGGATCGACCCGCTCAAGTTGCAGAAGCAGGTGAACTTCCTCGAAGCCAACGCCGACTACGTGCTGACCTACCACGACGCCATGGCGTTCGACAGCGAAGGTGAACGGGGCATCCAGCTGACCGGCCAGTACCAGGCCGACGCCAGCGCCATGGATCTGCTCAAGGCGCGGCCGATCTCGACCCTGACCACCTGCTTTCGCAACGTGCTGCACGAGCTGCCCCGCGAGCTTGCGCAAGCGCCGGTGCTGGACCTGTGCTGGTGGTCGATGCTCGGTGCCCACGGCAAGGGCAAGTACCTGGCCGACATCGCCCCGGCACGCTACCGCCTGCACCCTGGCGGGATCTTTTCCCAGCGTCCGGGCCAGAACAAATTGCAGATGACCCTGCACACCTACGCATGCCTGGCCAACTACTACTTCCGCCAGGGCGACCGCGTGCTCTACGAACACTTTCTGGTGCAGGTGTCCGGCATGTGCGTGGCGGCGATCCGCCCGGTACAGAAGTTCCGCGCCCTGCTGCATGTGTCGGGCAACGTCAGCCGCAACCTCATACGGCGCCTGACGCCGGCCGCGGCGAGGGGCTGAAGACGACATGATCAACAAGGTTCTGGTGATCTGCATCGGCAACATCTGCCGCAGCCCCATGGCAGTGGCGCTGTTGCGTCACCACGCGCCGCACCTGCAAGTCGAATCGGCGGGCCTGAGGGCCTGTGTTGGCGAAGACATGGCCAGCCTGACCGCACAGGTACTGGCCGGCAACCAAGTGCCACGGCCGGCGCACGCCGCCTGCCAGCTGACCGACGAGAAGGTGCGTTGGGCCGATCTGATTCTGGTCATGGACCAGCGCCAGTTGCGCAGCATCACCGACACGGCCCCGCACACGCGCGGCAAAACGTTTCTGATCGGCAAGTGGCTCGACAATTTCGAAATCGACGATCCCTATCGCCGCCCCATTGCCGCCTTTCAAAGGACCTACACCGAATTGACTCGGTGTATCGAAGGCTGGCTGCCCTACCTGAGTTCCGAGGATCGACAAAGATGACCGCGATGAACCGTTCAAACCTGGAGTACTACAAGGACACCCAGATCGATCTCGCGACGATTCTTCGGACCTTGTTCGATCACAAGAAACTGATTGCCGGAGTCGTGGCTCTGTTCACGCTGCTGGGTGCTTTCTACGCCGTGGTCGCCACGCCGGTGTACCAGGCCAACGCCATGATCCAGATCGAACCGAAGAAGGTCGGTCTGGATGCGACCCCGCAGCTCAATACCAAGCCGTCCTCGGTATCGGAAGCAGTGACCGAGATCGAGCTGATCAAGTCGCGCACCGTGCTCGGCCAGGTGGTCAGCGACCTCAAGCTGGACGTAGTAGCCACGCCGCGCTACTTCCCAGCGGTCGGCCGCTACATGGCGCGCGAATTCACCCCGGCCGCCAACCAGAAACTGGCCGCGCCGCTGTTCGGTCTGGAGGCATTCGCCTGGGGCGGCGAGAAGATCGACGTGTTCAATCTGGACGTGCCGGAAAACCTGCTGGGCGAGCGCCTGACCCTGATCGCCGGGCCGAACGGCACGTATCGCCTCGTGGGCACCGACGGCGCGCCACTGCTCAGCGGCCGTGTCGGCGAGGTCAGCCAGGGCAACGGCGTGACTCTGCAACTGGCCGAGCTCACCGCTCGCCCCGGCACTGAATTTCGCCTGGTGAAGAACCGCCTGCTCAACACCTCGCTGGACTACCAACAGCGTCTGCGCGTAGCCGAGTCGGGCAAGGATTCGGGCATCGTGTACCTGAGCATCAACGACACCGACCCGGTCCAGGCCAACCGCGTGCTGGATGAAGTCAGCCGCCTGTACGTGCGCCAGAACGTGGAGCGCAGTTCGGCCGAAGCGGCCCAGCGCCTGGATTTCCTTCGCTCGCAACTGCCCGTGGTACGCAAGGAACTGGAGAAGTCCGAAGAAGCCCTGCACGCCTTCCAGATGCGTACCAAGTCGGTGGACATCACTCTGGAGACCAAGGCCCTGCTCGACCAGATGGTTGCCTACGACGCCCAACTGTCGGAGCTGCGCCTCAAGCGCACCGACCTGGATCGCCTGTACACCCGTCAGCATCCCGCGTCGGCAGCGTTGAGCCAGCAGATCAGCCAGATCGAGTCGCAGAAGACCTCCCTGCAAGCGCAGATCAAGGGCCTGCCCGAGACTCAGCAGGAATTGCTGCGCCTGACCCGTGACATGCAGGTGACCACCCAGACCTACACCCTGGTCCTGAACAAGAGCCAGGAGCAGGACATCATCCGCGCCGGCAACATCGGCAACGTGCGCATCATCGACAAGGCCGACAGCAACGTCGAAGAACCGGTCAAGCCGATGCGCGCCGTTATCGTTCTGGTGGCGATGCTGCTGGGCACGCTGGTCGCCGTGGCCATCATCTTCATCCGCCAGGCGTTCTACCGCGGCGTGGAAAACCCCGAGGTGATCGAGAGCCTGGGCATGCCGGTATACGCCTCGCTGCCGCTGTCGCGCCAGCAGGAACGTCTGCAGAAGAAACGTGGCAAGGGTGTGACCAATCGCGAATCGCGCCTGCTCAGCGTGGCGGCACCGAGCGAGCTGGCCATCGAGTCGCTGCGCAGCCTGCGCACCAGCCTGCACTTCGCGATGATGGAAGCACGCAACAACGTGCTGATGATCACCAGCCCCATGCCCGGCGTGGGCAAGTCGTTCGTCAGCGCCAACCTGGCGGTGATCATTGCCCAGGCCGGCAAGCGCGTGCTGCTGATCGACGGCGACATGCGCAAGGGCTACCTGCACCGATCGTTCGGCCTGCAGCCCAAGCACGGCCTGTCCGATGCCCTGGCCGCGCGCCTGGGCAACACCGAGGTGATCAATGCCACCGAAGTGGACAACCTGCACCTGATCGCCTGTGGCTTTGCCGCGCCCAACCCTTCAGAACTGTTGATGCATGACAACTTCAGCAAGCTGCTGCGCGAGCTGTCGCCGCATTACGACCTGGTGATCATCGACACCCCGCCGGTGATTGCCGTGACCGACGCCAGCCTGATCGGTCGCCAGGCCGGGACCACCCTGCTGGTCGCTCGCTTCGGCCAGAGTTCGGTCAAGGAGATCGAGGTCAGCAAGCGTCGTCTTGCGCAGAACGGCGTGCTGGTCAAGGGCGCGATATTCAACGGCGTGATCCGCAAGGCGTCCACCGCCGAGTACGACTGCGCTGCCTACGGCTACGACTATTCGCCGAGCAAGAAGTGATCGCCGATCCAGGCAGGAGTCTCCCGATGCCCCGCACCGTTGCAATGATGCAGCCTTACTGGTTTCCCTATTTCGGCTATTTCCAGCTGATTGCCGGCGCCGATGCCTTTGTGCTCGGCGACAACCTGCAGTACGTCCATCCGGGTTGGGTCAACCGCAACCGGCTGCTCAGCTGTGGCGCGCCGAGCTTGTTCACCCTGCCGCTGAAGAAGGACCGCTCGGACCTGGCGATCAACCGGCGCGAGCTCAGCGACAGCGCCCCGCAGGTGCTGAGCAAGCTGCTCAAGACCATTGCCATGAGCTACTCCCGGGCGCCTTACCGCGACGACGTGCTGGCGCTGCTCGAGCCGCTGATGACCTGCCCGGAACGCAACCTGGCGCTGTACCTGGAGTACTCGCTGCGCAAGGTCTGCGAATACCTGCAGATCGACACGCCGATCCACGTCGCCTCCACCCTGCCGGTGGACGAGCGCCAGGTGCAGGACAAGCAGGACCGCGTGGTGAAGCTGGCCCGCCACTTCGGCGCGCAGCGCTACCTCAATCCTATCGGCGGCACGGCGCTGTACGACGAAGAGTACTTCGCCCGTCACGACCTGGAACTGCGTTTTCACCGCATGGACGAGCTTTGCTACACGCAGTTCAAAGACCCGTTCGTACCCAACCTGTCGATCATCGACGTGCTGATGTTCAACCCCGTATCACGGATTCGCCAATGGCTGCCGTGCTACAGCACGCTCAAACCGAGCGCTGCACAGGACACCCGCAGGGTGGCCACCAGTCCTTCCGTCCACGCCATCGAGATGCGCTCATGAACGACTTCGACAGCAATGCCAACTGGTACCTGATCCAGACCAAACCGCGGCAGGAAGCCCGTGCCGAAGAACATCTGCTGCGTCAGCAATACGAGTGCTTTCGCCCGTTGCGCGCCGCCCCTGCCCTGACCCGCAGCCGCCGCGTGGCCGACGAGGACCTGTTCCCCGGCTACCTCTTCATCCGCCTGGACTGCAACGACAACTGGTACCCGATCCGTTCCACCCGTGGCGTGTGCCGCGTCGTCGCCTTCGGCGGCATGCCGTGCCCGGTGCCGGACAGCCTGATCGCCAGCATTCGCCAGCGCACCCAGGCCAGCGCCGCGAACGCGGTGCGTTTCACCGAAGGCGAAGCGGTGCGGGTGCGCACCGGCGACAGTGAAGTGCAGGCCATTTTCCTCTGCGAGGACGGCGACGAACGCGCCGTGATCCTGCTCAACCTGCTGCAACGCGAGCAGCGTATCAGCCTGCCGCGCAGCAGCCTGCAGCGGCTTACCGCGCACGCCTGCTGAGCGGCGCACCGACATACGATGCTTCAGGAGAGCAGTTCGATGAATGCCAAGACCACCCTGGTGACACTGACGTACGGCGACCGCCTTGGTTACCTCGAAGCGCTGATCGAGCGTTCGCTGGCCTCCGCACACATCGAACGGGTGGTGGTGGTGAGCAACGCGTCGCGCGCCGATCTGAACTCACTGCGCACGCAATGGCCGACCCGGATCACCGTGATCGAGCTGCCCAGCAACACCGGTTCGGCCAATGGCTACAAGGTCGGTATCGAGGCGGCGTTGCAACAGGGCGCCGAATACCTGTGGCTGATGGACGACGACAATGCGCCCACCCTCGGCGCGGTCGAGACCCTGCACCAGCGGCTGCACGAGTGCGAGCGCATCGTGGGCGTGGACAAGGCCGCCGTGATCGGGTTTCGCCCCAACCACCAGGCCGACATCGCTGCCGGGGTGCCGCATCGCTATGCGATCCAGTTGCGCTCCAGCTGCTTCGGTTTCCACATCGCCCAATTGCCCTACAAGCTGTGGCGGCGTACGCCCTGGGGAAAACCGGCCGGGCGCAAGGCGGCCAGCAAGCCCTTGGTGCAACTGCCCTTCACCACCTACGGCGGTCTGCTCGCGCACCGCAGCGTGTTCCAGCGCATCGGCCTGCCGCTCGAAGACCTGCTGCTGTATGCCGACGACACCGAATACACCTGGCGCATCACCGCCAGCGGCGGGCAGATATTCCTGGTGACCGAGGCGCTGCTCGACGACCTGGAAGAGTCGTGGAATGCCAAGGCCCGCACCAACAACATTTTCGAGAGCTTCCTGCTCGGCAACTCGGACCTGCGTGCCTATTACACCGCGCGCAACCAGGCCTGGTTCGACAAGCACGTGTGGGCCGGCTCGACGCTGCTGTATCGGCTCAATCGCTCGGTGTTTCTGCTGTTGCTGCGCTATTTCGCAAAAAGGAGCGGTTCGGACCGACGCCTGGGCTTGCTCGAACAAGCCATGCGTGACGGGGAATCGGGTCGTCTGGGCATTCATGAATCCTACCCACTATGAAGATACTGTTCCTAAGCAGCCTGTACTCGCCGCACATCGGTGGCGGTGCTGAAATCGTTCTGCAACGCACGGTCGAGGGCATGCAGCAGCGTGGCCATCAGGTCTGCGTGCTGAGCACCGGCCCCGATGCGGGCCTCAAGCATGAATACGTCAAGGGCGTGAAGGTCTACCGCGCCGGGCTGCTCAACACCTACTGGCACTTCAGCGAGCAGCGCCCAGGCGCGCTGGCCCGGCTGGGCTGGCATCTGCGCGACAAGTACAACATGGGCATGCGCAGCTACCTGCGCGAAGTGCTGGCTGCCGAGCACGTCGACCTGGTGGTGTGCCACAACCTCAGTGGCTGGTCGGTATCGGCCTGGGACGAGATTTCCGCTTCCGGTTTGCCGCTGGTGCAGGTGCTGCACGACATGTACCTGATGTGCCCCAGCAGCAACATGTTCAAGAAGAACGCCGCCTGCAAGGTGCCCTGCACGCTGTGCAGGCACTTCCGCCAGGGCCATGCCGAACGCTCGGCCCAGGTCGACGCGGTGGTGGGGGTCAGCCAGCACCTGCTGGGCAAGCTCACCGACGCACGCTTCTTCCGCAACGCTTCGCAGCAGGTGATCTACAACGCCAGCCCGAAGATCGACCATGCACCGTCGCGTTTCACCCGCATGGCCCAAGGCGAACCGTTGCGCTTCGGTTACCTGGGCACCTTGTCCGAGCCCAAGGGCCTGCGCTGGCTGATCGATCAGTTCAAGAAATTGCCGTTCAACGCCACCTTGCAGATCGCCGGGCGCGGGCAGCTGGACTACGAGCAGGTGCTGAAGCTTGAGGCCAGCGGCGAAAACATCCACTTCGTCGGCTACCAGTCGCCGGAGAGTTTCTATCGGCAGATCGACGTGGCCATCGTGCCTTCGATCTGGAACGAGCCGTTCGGTCTGGTGGCGGTGGAAGCCTGCGCCCACTCGGTGCCGGTCATCGCCAGCGCCCGCGGCGGCTTGCCGGAGATCATCCAGGACGGCGTCAACGGCCTGCTGTGCAACCCCGACGAGCCACAGACCCTGGGCCTGGCGATGCTGCAGCTGTACCGCGACCCCGAGCTGCGCGAACGCCTGGGCGCCCAGGCGCGCAACAGCGTCGAGCACCTGCTCGACCAGGAACGGATGCTCGACAGTTATCAACAGCTGTTCCTCGATGTTCTGCAAAGAAGAAATGTCCATCATGAAATCAGCCCTGTCACTCAGTCGCTTTGAGGCCCCGGCGACACGACTTGCGGTGAACAAGTCGACGCTGGTGGTCTGGACCGCGATCGCCCTGCTGCTGGTCGAGACGTTTTCCGGTGCGCTGCGCTATTACTTCGACCAGGCCGGCATCTCGGCCTTGCTGTACCTGCCCAAGGTGCTGTGCGTGGTGTTGTTCGCCCTGGAATTGACCACGCTCAAGACCCACCGCCTGTTCTGGATCCTGTTGCTGGGCCTGGTCGTCTCGGCCGGATTGGGCATGCTCCACGGCGCGGCCCTGGTGAACCCGCTGTTCGCCCTGTTCGGCTACATTCCGCTGCTGTTCGGGCTGGTCTGCGGGGAGCATCTGGAACAGCGCCGCAAGCTGCTGGGCTGGGCGATCGGCCTGTGCCTGCTGGCGACCATCGTCGGCGTGTACGCCGACAGCCTGTTTTCGGTGCCCTGGAAAGGCTACAGCTACAACCTGGGCGACCAGGAGCTGACCGGTAACATGACCTGGGCAGCGGACGGTATCGACCGACCCGCCGGTTTCGCGCGGATGTCGACCACAGCCGCCACCCTGACCGCGGTCTTCACCCTGTACCTGTGTGCTTTCACCCGCTCCAAGGTGCTGCTCCTGGCTTTGCTCGGCGTGGCGTTCGTGACCATCCTGGTGACCACCAACAAGTCCACCGCCGTGGCGCTCATCGCCGTGTTGCTGGTGATGCCGTTCTACAACCAGCGCCTGCTGTGCCGAGTCGCCTTCGTCGTACTGGTGGGCATGGGCGCCGTGCTGCCGCTGATCGGCCTCTGGACGCAGCTGGATCCGAGCCTGGCCGCCAGTGGCGCCGAAGGCAGCCTGGTGTCGCTGTACGACCGCATGATCAACACCTGGCCGCGCCTGGCCGATGAAGTGGTCCGCCGCGACTGGAGCTGGACGGGCGGCGGGCTGGGCATGGTCGGCAGCGCGGTAAACATGTTCCCCGTGGACAACGTCAAGTACCCGGCCGTGGCCGACAGCCTGTTCATGTACCTGTGGGCCAGTTTCGGCGTCATGGGTCCGGTGCTCTACGCACTGTTCCTGCCGCTGCTGATGACACTGCGCAGTAAGAACAGCTGGATGGCTCGCGCCCTGTTGAGCATTTGCCTGTGCGTGGTGGTGGTGGGCTGGACGACTGACGTCCTGGAAGTGCCGGTCTGCGGGATCTTTCTGGGCCTGGCCATCGCCCATGCCCTGCGCCGCAAGGCCATGCCCGTGCAGTGGTTGATTACCGAGCGACGCCGCAGCAACCGTGATGACTACCCCGATGGCCTTCAACTGACGTGAACCTTTTTATGCCCAGATTGCTGCAACGTATGGTTTGGTTACTGCTGGGGCTGTTCACCCATGCGAACACGAAGGCCGCCGACACTTTCATCGTCGGGGTCGGTACCCATCTGCTTCATTCGAGCGCGCCGGTGGCACGGCCGACCTTGCTCATGAAAGAGGCCGGCATCGCCTCGGCCCGCGATGACCTGTTCTGGTCCACGGTGGAGCGGGAGCCCAAGCGCCTGAACTTTCCAATGGGCTGGCAGCGCTATCTGCAGGCCCTGCGCGAACGGCAGATCGGCACCATGCTCATCCTGGGCTACGGCAACCAGTGGTATGAAAAAGACGCCAAACCGCGCAGCCCGTTCGTGCGCGATGCCTTCGCCAACTACGTGAACTTCATCAGCAGGCGCCTGCGCGGCCAGGTGGACTTCTACGAGATCTGGAACGAATGGGACCTGGAAGACCCGACCAGCGAAGCCTTCAGCCAGGACTACGCCACGCTGATCAAGGAAACCAGCGCGCTGGTGCGCAGCAACGACCCAGACGTGCGCCTGGTGGCCGGCGCGGTGACCACTCAGGGTCTGCAGGAAGGCTTCGCCGACCGGCTGGTAGAGGCCGGTGTGATGGACGATCTGGACGGCTTGTCGCTGCATCCCTATGTCCACTGCCGCAAGGACCATGCAGGCAACACTCCGGAAAGCTGGATCAAGTGGCTGAGCGACATCTCCAGCCGCCTCGACGCCCTGGCCGAGCGCCCGGTGCCGCTGTACCTGACGGAAATGAGCTGGCCCAGCGCCGACGAGCCTTGCGGGGTCAGCGAAACCACCCAGGCCGCGTACCTGGCGCGAGGATTTTTCCTGGCGCGCATTCATCCGGCGATCCAGGGCATGTGGTGGTACGACCTGCTCAACGACGGTCGCGACCCCAAGGAGCGCGAACACAACTTCGGCCTGCTCGACAACGATCTGAACCCCAAGCCGGCGTACACCACGCTCAAGGCGATTGCACCGTACCTGACGCAGTACCGCTACGACGCCAAGCACAGCGTGATCAGCGACACGCTGTACCAACTGCGCTTCGCCAAGGGTGATGAACAGGTGCTGGTGATGTGGGCGGTGGGTCAGTCGCGGCCGGTGCGGATCCAGTCCAGCGCCCTGCTTGAGGGTGGCGCGCGGCTGATCGACACACGCCAGGCCGGTGTGGGCATGCGCGAAAGCGAGAACCCATGGGATTGCGGGGAGCACTACTGCACCACGGTGGTGACCGCCTCCGAGTTCCCCAAGATCGTCAGCCTGGGCAAGGCCAATTGGCTGTTCACCCAGTAGAAAACGCGACGCCCGCAGGAGCGGGCCTTAATTGCGGTGCACCTTGCGCCGCCTTCGACCGCGACCGTTGGACGCGGCACTACCTCTAGCAAGCGCGTGAGCCAAGGATGTTCCGATGATTGTCATCAATGCACGTTTTCTGACCCAGGAGCTGCGCGGGGTGCAACGGTTCGCCGAGCAGACCTGCCTGGCCCTCAAGCGTCAACGTGACGACCTGGTGTTCGTCACCTCGCCGGGTGTGCGCATGCACGAGACCGCTCGGCTGCTGGATGCACAGGTCGTGGGCACTCGTACTGGCCACCTGTGGGAACAACTGGACCTGCCGCGCTACCTGCGCAGCCAGGGCAATCCCTTGTTGCTGTCGTTGTGCGCCACGGCACCGCTGTTCTATGGCAATCAGATCGCCACGCACCACGACATCACCTACGTGCGCCATCCACAGAGCTACACCTGGCAGTTCCGCACGGCCTATCGGCTGATGACGCCGCTGTTGCTCAAGCGTCTGAAGACACTGATCACCGTCAGCCAGTTTTCCAAGCGCGAGATCGGCGAGTTCTACGATTTTCCGGCGCAGAAGATCCTCGTGGTACCCAACGCCGTGGGTGAAGAATTTCAACCCGGTGAACCGTTGCAGGCCGGTCCGCGCTATCTGCTGGCAGTGTCCTCACCCAGCGCGCACAAGAACTTCAGCCGCATGATCCAGGCGTTCCTGCAGCTCAAGGGCTTCGAGCAGGTGGAGTTGCGCATCGTCGGTGGCGGCGGCGCGGTGTTTTCCGACCCGAACCTGGAAGCCCTGGCCAACAGCGATCCACGGGTGCGCTTTCTCGGGCGCCTGACCGACGCCCAGCTGATCGAGCAGTACCAGGGCGCGGCGGCCTTCGTGTTTCCTTCGCTGTACGAAGGCTTCGGCATTCCGCCGCTCGAAGCGCAGGCCTGTGGTTGCCCGGTGCTGGCGGCCAATGCCGCCTCGATCCCCGAGGTGCTGCAGTCCAGCGCGCTGTACTTCGATCCACTGGACGTCGAACACATCAGCCGGGCCATGGCGCTGGCCTTGAACAGCCTGACCATCCGCCAGCACCTGCGCACCCTGGGCCTGCAGAACGTGTCGCGGTTCAGTTGGGACGCATCGGCACGACTGATCAGCGACCGAATCGACACGGTCCAGACGCGACGTCCGCGCAGTGCCGCATTGACCCAGCCGTCGCCCGGCAAGGAGCACTCATGACTCGCCTGGGGTATCTGGATGCCTTGCGCGGCATCGCCGCCCTGCTGGTGGTGGTCTGTCACTTGTGGCAGCCGTTGCTGGGCCCCGGTGCGCTGCCGCATTTCTGGCTGGACATCGGCAAGCTGGGCGTCATCTGGTTCTTTCTGCTCAGCGGTGTGGTGATCCCATTCAGCCTGCAACCTGGCCCCGGTGGCGCACGTCGCTTCATCGTCTCGCGGGTGCTGCGCCTGTACCCGGCCTATTGGCTGTCGCTGGCGCTGTACATCAGCATGCTGGCGCTGACCGGCGAAACCCTGCCGACTTGGCAGCGCGTAGTGGCCAACGTCACCATGCTGCAGGCAGCCATGGGCGTCGAAGACGTGATGGGGCTGTACTGGACGCTGTTCATCGAGTGGCTGTTCTACGCACTGTGCCTGGGCCTGATGCTGATCGGTCGCCTTCGCAGTACCGGCTTCCGCGCCGCCTGCGCCCTGGCCCTGCTGGCCGCTGCGGTGGGCATGGGCATGATGCGCATGCTGCTCGAACGCAAGCTGCCGGTGGCCTTGCCGCTGGGCCTGTCGCTGATGCTGTTCGGTTCGATCTGGCGCGACTGCCTGCTGGGCCAGGCCGATGCCCAGGTGCGGCGCTGCGTGAAGGGCCTGCTGCTGGCCTATGCCGTGGCCCTGCCGCCGACCTTCTACGCCGCCTACGGCTTCGATGCCGGCAACGGCGAGTACTGGTTTCGCTACTGCTTCACCTACCTGTTGGCGATCAGCAGCTTCATGTTGCTGACCCAGCGCATCCGCCTGCATCAACCGTTGTTGCTGTGGCTGGGCACCATCAGTTATTCGCTGTACCTGCTGCACCCGAGCATGGAGCTGTTGTGCCGTTACCTGCTGGGCGTTCCCGGTCGTTCGTTGTCGGTCACCTTGCTTGCCACCGCGCTGTCGCTGCTGGCCGCGCACGTGAGCTATCGCCTCGTCGAACTGCCTTTTATCCAGTTGAGCAAACGACTCAACACCCGTGCTCGTCCCAGAGCGCCCCTCATTCCCGAACTGCAGGTGCCCTATGAAAATAGCAATCGTCCATGATTGGCTTGTCACCTACGCCGGTGCCGAAAAGGTCCTGGCCTCGATGCTCAAGATCTGGCCCGACGCCGATCTGTTCTCGGTCATCGACTTTCTCAGCGACGAAGATCGCGTGCACCTGGGCGGCAAGCGTGCCACCACCACCTTCATCCAGCGCCTGCCCAAGGCCCGCACGCGCTACCAGAAATACCTGCCCTTGATGCCCATGGCCATCGAGCAACTGGACCTGTCCGGCTACGACCTGATCCTGTCGAGCAGCCACGCGGTGGCCAAGGGCGTGCTGACCGGCCCCAACCAGTTGCACATCAGCTACGTGCATTCGCCCATCCGCTATGCCTGGGACCTGCAGCACCAGTACCTGCGCGAAGCCAATCTGCTGGCTGGCCTGAAGAGCAAAGTGGCACGGATGATCCTGCATTACATGCGCATGTGGGACCAGCGCACCGCTGCCGGTGTCGACGAATTCATCAGCAACTCGCAGTTCATCGGCCGACGCATCGACAAGGCCTATCGCCGTCCCTCGACCGTGATCTATCCGCCGGTCGATACCACCGGCTTCAACCTGCAGACCGAGAAGCAGGACTTCTACCTGACCGCCCAGCGCATGGTGCCGTACAAGAAGGTGCCGATGATGGTCGAGGCGTTCAGCGCCATGCCCGACAAGCGCCTGATCGTCATCGGCGACGGCCCGGAGATGGACAAGTGCCGTGCGGTGTGCGGCCCCAACGTCACGCTGATGGGTTACCAGTCGTTCGAAGTGCTGCGCGAGCACATGCAGAACGCCCGCGGCTTCGTCTTCGCTGCCGAAGAGGATTTCGGCATCAGCCCGGTGGAAGCCCAGGCCTGCGGCACGCCGGTGATCGCCTTCGGCCGCGGCGGCACCCTGGAAACCGTACGCGGGCTCAACGAAGACAACCCTACCGGGGTGTTCTATTACCAGCAGACCGTGGCGGCGCTCACCGCCGCCATCGAAACGTTCGAAAGCCAGGCATCGCGTTTCAACCCCCGCGCCTGCCGCGAGAACGCCCTGCAATTCGCGGAAAAGCGCTTCGAACGGGAAATGCGCCAGTTCGTCGAGAACCGCTGGAACGAGGCGCGCCTGGGCGATGCCTTCGATTGCAACCCGGTACTGGGCCTGGCCGACGCCGGTCTGCTGCTCGCCGCAGCCCAGAAACTCTAGGCTCCACGAAAAGACTTCACCGCCACACCGCTGTTCCGAACCTCCCAAATACCGTGTGAGAAGTCCGATTCTCCAAGGAAGATTGCAATGAAACGAACTGTATTCGTAGTCGCGTTGTTCGCCGTGCTGCTGCAAGGATGTGTGTTTTCCCCAGGGCAACACATGACGCCCGAGGATGCCGCCGATGATATCGGCGAAACCGGACCGGTCACGGTCCTGCCGATCAACGCGCAGACCGTCGCCCAGCATCAGAACCAGTACCGGCCAGAACCCGTACCGGCCGCGCTGTATGCCTACAAGCCAGGCGACTACCGCATCGGCGCCGGCGATGGTCTGCAGATCACCGTCTGGGACCACGTCGAGCTGAACTCGCCGACCAACCAGGAACCGCGCGCCCAGGGCACGCAGATCGTGCGTAACGACGGCACCGTGTACTACCCGTTCATCAACTCCATCCAGGCCGAAGGCAAGACCGTCAGCGAACTGCGCAATGACCTGCAACGCGCCCTCTCGCGCTACCTGACCGACACCCAGGTGGACGTCAACGTGCAGAACTACGCCAGCCAGCGCGTGGTGTTTTCCGGCTCGTTCAAGAACGCCGGTCCCCAGGTGCTGAACAACGTGCCGTTGTCGCTGATCGAAGCGGTCAGCCGTGCCGGTGGCGACGATGGCAGCGGCAACCTGGCCGGGCTGATCCTCAAGCGCGACGGTCACGAGTACCTGCTCGACATCGACACCCTGAACCGCAAGGATTCAAAGCTCAACGGCATCTACCTGAAGAACGGCGACCAGCTGCACCTGGGCAACAACCGGGCGAACAAGGTCTACGTGCTCGGCGAAGTCAATTCGCCCCAGGTGATGACCTACGGCACCAGCACCTTCACCCTGCTCGAAGCGCTGGGCAACGCCGGCGGCCTGTCCCAGGAAACCGCCAACGCCGAGGCCATCTACGTGATCCGCGGCGCCCAGGAGCGCGCCCAGCAACCCGCCACGGTGTTCTACCTCAACGCCAAGAAGCCAACCGCATTCCTGCTCGCCCGCCAGTTCGACCTGCAAGCCTCGGACGTCGTGTTCGTCGGCCCTTCGGACATCACCCGCTGGAACCGCTTCATCAGCCAACTGCTGCCCTCGGCGTCCGTGGTCGCTACTGGCAATGCGCTGAGTCAGTGATCGGGCGAGAAACCACTATGAAGTACGTGCACAACGGTTGATTTCTGGCTGGGTACGTCCAGGGTGCTGAATGGCTTGTGTACGCTTGCCGATCCTTGCATACTTATTTTGCGACCTGGTCGCGCTCAGGGTGGTTACAGGGATCTTCGGATCGCACCCCGCTGCTGCTGAAAAGCAGTTCGTCCATGACGAGGCGACAGCGACCTGCCCTACCGCAACGCACGCTGTTCGGTAGCTGAGATCCCCTCCTCGAGAGGGGATCGCTGTTTCTGGCCTGGTGATTTCTTGTGTCGATTTCTGACCTCTTTGGGACACAGCCCCTTAGGTTTGCTTCTGGTCTGCATTGCGATCTTGAAGATATTGAAACCCTTCCTGTTGACTGGGAAGTCGACGCCTTCACCCCTACGGGCGAAAAACGCACTGGTCACGTGCATTCTCAATAGCCGGTGCTCGTGAAAAAAAAGCCAGACAGATCTTGTAGAGCTCAAGCTTGCCGGTAGCACTGTTGAGCATCTTCATCGTAAAGAAGCGCTCATCCCTGGTTTGATGAATAACGGCGCCTTGATCAAGCTTTTCCAGTAAGCCCCTGAGTTTCTTGGACGCTTCATAGCGTTCCAGACATACCCTGCGTTCGTGCCGACCATCGGGGTATGCAAAGGCTATGGCGTACTCGCTGTTGTCATCGGTGAAGCAATGCAGTCCGTAGGTAACCACAAATTCCGGCGAAAGCTTTTCGCCTTTGAACATTACCGCATGGCATGACAAATGCCCCATGGCGTAACGTGTTCCCGCGTGCTCGAAGTCGTCCCAGACCTGAATCGAATCTACCTGATATTTTTTCAAGCTCGCTCCTGGAGCAGTGTCAAACCTTGATGCTAACCGAATCCAATCCTGAAATTTGCGCGCAAGGGGGACTTCTGAACCCTCCAGCTTGAGCTCGCTCATCGTTCGGGCCAGCGTCGTTCCTGGCCTGCAGGTCGGTAACGTTTTGAATCAGCCTGCTACTAGCGATCAGACGCACTGAACGCTTGGGCAAGCGCTCCACTCCAAGTCTTGCCCGGGCGCTCATTGCCAGCGTTTCGCGTCGACGGGTATTCGAATCATCTGCTCACACCAGGAATTCCCATGACTGACCCACGCAACGTTGCCCACGACAAGAAAGTCCAGCAGGAAAAGAAGAACCACGGCGAAGAGATCGCACCCAACGCCGAGCACGCGCCACAGCCAGGCATGAAGCCAGCGCTCAAGCACGACGATGAGCAGCAGGACGAGCAGGATGACAAGGCTTGAGCCTGTCTTTGAGCTGAGTTGAAGACCGTGGTCTGGCGGCGCCGGTTGATGTCGGCGGCCGCCACATCGCTTCCCAAGATGTGCATTTCTCCGCAATCCGCAAAAAAGCTCGTTTTGTCTGGAAAATCCCAGTGCGAACGGCTCCCCCGCCTACCCCCAAATCCGCTACGATTACGCCCTACAGCCTGACCGCTCAAAGGGAATTGACATGCCTCAACCTTCACTGCCGGCCGCCGAACATGTGGTGCTGGACAACGGCCTGCACGTGCGCCTGCATCATGAGCCACGTCTCAAGCGTGCCGCCGCCTTCATGCGCGTTGCCGCAGGCAGCCACGACGTACCCGCCGCCTGGCCTGGTCTGGCCCATTTCCTTGAACACCTGTTCTTTCTCGGCACCGAACGCCACAGCGGCGACCACGGGCTGATGGCCTTCGTGCAGAACCACGGCGGGCAGATCAACGCCAGCACCCGCGAGCGCTGCACCGACTATTTCTTCGAAGTGCCGGTGAATGCCTTCGCCGGTGCGCTGGAACGTCTGTGCGACATGCTCGGCCATCCGCGCATGACCCAGGCCGAGCAACTGCGCGAACGCGAAGTGCTGCACGCCGAATTCGTCGCCTGGTCGCGCGACCCCGAGGCGCGCCACCAGCAATGGTTGACCAGCGCGCTGGACGCCGAGCATCCGCTGCGGGCCTTCCACGCCGGTAATCGCTACAGCCTGCCGGTGCCGCGCGATTCGTTCCAGCAGGATCTGCGCAGCTTCTACCGGCGCTTCTACCAGACCGGACAGATGACCCTGTGCCTGGTCGGCCCGCAACCGCTGGAGCAGCTGCGTGCCATGGCAGAAAAAGCGGCGGGTGCGCTGCGCCCCGGCGACACTGCCGAACAGATCGCCCCGCCACCGCTGGTGGGCACGCCGAGCGAAGCGGTCGAGCCGCCGGACAAAGGCCGTTTCAACCTGTTGTTCGCCTGCGAAAACCTGCCCCGCGGTGCCACCCAGGCGCTGGAGTTCCTCGCCACCTGGCTGGGCGCCAGCCAGCACGGCGGCCTGCTGGCCGAGCTGCGTCGCCGACAACTGGTGCAGACCCTGGAACTGAGCACGTTCTATAACTTCGCCGACCAGGCCCTGATCAATATCGAATTCAAGCTTACGCCGGCAGGTGAAACGGCGACCGCGCTGATCGGCCAGCTGTGCTTCGATTGGCTGGAGTTCTTCCAGGCCCACGACGACTGGCAAGGCCTGCGCGAGGAATTCCGCCTGCTCAACGAGCGCCGCTTGCAGGTCGCCAGCGCCTTGGAACTGGCTCGCCACCACAGCGACGAAACGCCGTGCGAGTTGAGCCGCCAAGCCTTGCAGGCATTGCGCGAGATTCTCGAACACCTGCGCCCCGAACACCTGTTGCACCCAGTGGCAGCCGGTCCGGAACGTGACCTGGCCGGCCGCTGGCGACTGCCGCCGCGCAACCGCTTCCTGCGCCCCAGCCGCCGCCCGGACCATCCCGTACCGGATCCGCAAGGTCTGGCCTACTGGGACGGCGCTTCGGCGCACAGCCATGAAGCCGCCCTGTACCTGCGCTGGCGCGTCAATGCCTCGCGCCATCAGGGGCTGTTCCGCACCCTGCAGGACAGCCTGCGCAAGCTCACCGAAGAAGCACGCCAGGCCGGGGTGCAGATGGTCTTCAGCAGCCTGGGCGACGACTGGCAACTCAAGCTGAGCGGCGTGCAGGCGCCCATCCCGGCGCTGCTGGAGCAAGCCCTGGAGCTGCTGGCCATACCGGCCCCGGAGGTCTGGCACCAGGCCGGGCAGGAATCCTCCAGTGCCACCCTGACCCCCATCAAGGAACTGCTCAAGCGCCTGCCCGACCACAGCCTGGGCTATTTCCACAGCCGCACCTCCGACGAAGACCTGCGCCCCCTGGCCTTGCAGAAGCTGTGGGGCGCAGCGCGCTGGGACGGCCTGGCCGTCGGCATGAACGACGGTGAACGCAGCGCCCTGAACAATGCGTTGCGCAAGATGCCCGGCACCGCCAGCCCGCAGCGGGGTCAACCGCATGCGGCTCAATCGGGGCGTAGCTGGAGTCATGTGCCCTGCCAGTCGAGCGAACAGGCGCTGCTGTTGTTCTGCCCGGTGCCAAGCCAGAGCATCGCCGACGAAGCCGCCTGGCGCCTGCTGGCGCAGCTGTGCCAGACCTCGTTCTACCAGCGCATGCGCGTCGAGCTGCAATTGGGCTACGCCGTGTTCAGTGGCCTGCGCCAGATGGCTGGCCGCACCGGCCTGGTGTTCGGTGTGCAATCGCCCCAGGCACCGCTGGCCGATATCCTGGGCCATGTGCAGACCTTCATCGAAACCTTGCCAACCCTGATCGACACCCTGAAACCCGCTGCGCTGGACACTCAGCGCGAAGAACTCGCCAGTCGCCACGAGCGCTCGCAGATGGACCTGCTGCCCCTGGCCGAGCTGCTCTGGCAAGCCTGTCAGGCCGGCCATGGTGCCGACTACCTGAGTGCCCTGCAGCGAGCCGTGCGCGAGCTGCGCCCGGACGACCTGCACCACGCGGCGCAGCAACTGGCCAGCGGCACCGGTGGCTGGCTGTGCCTGGCAACCGGCCCTGCGCTGGAGCCTTCATGGGTGCCGGCCCAGCGATCGTTACCGGGCAGGTAACGGACTTTATCGAATAAATACCCATAGGCGGCTTTCTTATTTAGTAACATAGCGCCCCAAGGAGCATTGAACGTCCTACGGTCGGGGCGGACTAATGCTACAAGCCCATCAACCCAGAAGGAGATCTCTTATGTGGACCAAACCTGCTTACACTGATCTGCGCATCGGCTTCGAAGTCACCATGTACTTCGCCAGCCGCTAAGCTTCAGTTGCAACGCAACGCCTCGGCCAGCCAATGACCGGGGCGTTTTCATTTCCAGGCTTGATGCTGCGAGTTCTCCATGCATATCCAGATTCTCGGCTCCGCCGCCGGCGGCGGCTTTCCCCAGTGGAATTGCAACTGCACCAATTGCAGTGGCTTTCGCGACGGCAGCCTGCGGGCCCACGCGCGTACGCAGTCGTCCATCGCCTTGTCCGACGACGGGGTGAACTGGGTGCTGTGCAATGCCTCGCCGGACATTCGTGCGCAACTGCAGAGCTTTGCGCCCATGCAGCCGGGCCGTGCCCTGCGTGACACCGGGATACAAGCCATCGTCCTGCTCGACAGCCAGATCGATCACACGACCGGCCTGCTCAGCCTGCGCGAAGGTTGCCCGCATCAGGTCTGGTGTACCGACATGGTGCATCAGGACCTGAGCACCGGCTTTCCGCTGTTCAACATGCTCAGCCACTGGAATGGCGGACTGGACTGGCAACGCATCGAACTTACAGGCAGCTTCGTGATTCCGGCCTGCCCGAACCTGCGTTTTACCCCCCTGCCGTTGCGCAGCGCCGCGCCGCCCTACTCGCCCCACCGTTTCGACCCGCACCCGGGCGACAACCTGGGTTTGATCGTGGAAGACACCCGTACCGGTGGCACGCTGTTCTATGCACCGGGCCTGGGCCAGGTGGACGATGCCCTGCTCGAACGCATGGCGGGCGCGGATTGTCTATTGGTAGACGGCACCCTCTGGGATGACGACGAAATGCAGCGACGCGGTGTCGGCACCCGCACCGGACGCGAAATGGGCCACTTGGCGCAGAACGGCCCGGGCGGCATGCTCGAAGTGCTCGAGGGCCTGCCGCGCCAGCGCAAGGTGCTGATCCACATCAACAACACCAACCCGATTCTGGACGAAGACTCGCCACAGCGGGCCGAACTGGCCAGGCGCGGTGTCGAAGTGGCGTTCGATGGGATGAGCATCGAGTTGTAGCGGCGTGTCAGGGAGGGCCTCTTCGCGGGCAGAGACCCGCTCCCACAGGGTTCAATGCAGCCCTTGTGGGATCGGGGCGGGCGGCGAGCCCTCTGCCCGCGAAGAGGCCGGCACTGACAACACATTCCCCGGGAGAACCACAATGTCCGACACCCCCATGACCCCCACCGAGTTCGAGCAGGCCTTGCGTGCCAAGGGTGCGTATTACCACATCTACCACCCCTATCATGTGGCCATGTACGAAGGCCGCGCGACCCGTGAGCAGATCCAGGGCTGGGTTGCCAACCGCTTCTACTATCAGGTCAACATCCCCCTCAAGGATGCCGCCATCCTGGCCAATTGCCCGGACCGTGAAATCCGTCGCGAGTGGATCCAGCGCCTGCTCGACCACGACGGCGCCCCCGGCGAAGACGGCGGCATCGAAGCCTGGCTGCGCCTGGGCCAGGCCGTGGGCCTGGATCCCGACCAGTTGCGCTCCCAGGAGTTGGTCCTGCCCGGTGTGCGTTTCGCCGTGGACGCCTACGTCAACTTCGCGCGCCGGGCCAACTGGCAGGAAGCGGCGAGCAGCTCGTTGACCGAACTGTTCGCACCACAGATCCATCAGTCGCGCCTGGACAGCTGGCCCGCCCACTACCCATGGATCGACCCCACTGGCTACGAATACTTCCGCACCCGCCTGGGCCAGGCCCGACGCGATGTGGAGCACGGCCTGAGTATCACCCTGCAGCACTACACGACGGTCGAAGGCCAGCAGCGTATGCTGGAAATCCTGCAGTTCAAGCTCGACATCCTGTGGAGCATGCTCGATGCCATGAGCATGGCCTACGAGCTGAACCGCCCGCCCTATCACAGCGTCACCGACCAGCGCGTCTGGCACAAGGGGATCGCCCTATGAGTTTCGACCGTCAAAGCACCCCAAAATGGCGCCAAGGCTACCGCTTCCAGTACGAGCCCGCGCAGAAAGGCCATGTGCTCCTCTATCCCGAGGGCATGATCAAACTCAACGAGAGTGCCAGCGCCATCGGCGGGCTGATCGATGGTCAGCGCAGCGTGGCCACTATCATCGCCCAGCTCGAAGAACAGTTTCCCGGCGTGCCCGAACTGGCCGAGGATATCGAGCAATTCATGGAGGTCGCCCGTGCACAGCACTGGATCGAACTTGCCCAGCCTGCCACCCACGCCTGAAGTCGGCCTGCCGCTTTGGCTGCTGGCGGAGCTGACCTACCGGTGCCCGCTGCAATGCCCGTACTGCTCCAACCCCCTGGACTTCGCAGCCCAGGGCAAGGAATTGAGTACCGAGCAGTGGTTCAAGGTGATGGCCGAAGCCCGCGAGATGGGCGCGGCCCAGATCGGTTTTTCCGGCGGTGAGCCGCTGGTGCGTCAGGATCTTGCACAACTGATCGGCGAAGCCCGGCGCCTGGGGTTCTACACCAACCTGATCACCTCGGGCATCGGCCTGACCGAGCAGAAGATCGCCGACTTCAAGACCGCTGGCCTGGATCACATCCAGATCAGCTTTCAGGCCAGCGACGAACAGGTCAATAACCTCTTGGCCGGCTCGAAGAAAGCTTTCGCGCAGAAGCTGGAAATGGCCCGTGCGGTGAAGGCCCATGGCTATCCGATGGTGCTCAACTTCGTCACCCATCGGCATAACATCGACAAGATCGACCGCATCATCGAGTTGTGCGTGGCCCTGGAGGCCGACTTCGTCGAGCTCGCCACCTGCCAGTTCTACGGCTGGGCCGAGCTGAACCGTGCGGGCCTGCTGCCCACCCGTGAGCAACTGGTACGCGCCGAGCGCATCACCAACGAGTACCGCGCCAAGCTGGAAGCGGCCGGCAGTGCCTGCAAGCTGATCTTCGTCACGCCCGACTACTACGAAGAGCGCCCCAAGGGCTGCATGAATGGCTGGGGCAGCATCTTCCTCACCGTGACCCCCGACGGCACCGCGCTGCCCTGCCACGGCGCGCGTCAGTTGCCTGTGGAATTCCCCAACGTTCGCGATCACAGCCTGCAACACATCTGGTACGACTCCTTTGGCTTCAACCGTTTCCGCGGCTATGCTTGGATGCCCGAGCCCTGCCGCTCGTGCGACGAGAAAGAGAAGGACTTCGGCGGCTGCCGCTGCCAGGCCTTCATGCTGACCGGGGATGCTGCCAACGCCGACCCGGTGTGCAGCAAGTCACCCCACCATGGCGTGATTCTGCGCGCTCGCGAAGAAGCGGAACACGCCACCCAGACGATCGAACAACTGGCCTTCCGCAATGAACGAAACTCTCGCATCATCGCCAAAGCATGACCGCTTCAGCGCCTCCCAGGCCGTCGCCGCCGGGACCGATTTCGCCGAACTTCGGGTAGGCCCCGCCGGCGTGTTCTGGAACGAGTTCCGCCCCCAGGATGGCGCTTGCCGTGTGTGGACCGAGCGCGACGGCGTGGCAACGTGCCTGACACCCGACGGTTACAGCGTGCGCAGCCGCGTCTACGAATACGGTGGTGGCTCGTTCTGCCTGGCGAATGACGAACTGGTGTTCGTCAACGAGGCCGACCAGCAGCTGTACCGTCAGCCGGTGACCGGTGGCCTGCCGCAGCCTTTGAGCTTCGGCCAGATGCGCTACGGGGGGCTGGAATATGCCGCAGGCCAGGTATTGGCGGTGGAGGAAGACGGCGACACGCATCGTCTGGTGGCCATCGACCTGGCCAGTGAGCGCCATCGCGTGCTGGCCGAAGGCGCCGATTTCTACGCATCACCGGCGCTGAACCCGGACGGCACCCGCCTGGCCTGGATCGAATGGGATCGGCCCCATCAACCCTGGACGCAAACGCGCCTGATGTGCAGCGAACTGGCGGCAGTCCCCGAGTGCGTGGCCAGTGGTTTCAGCCTGCAGCAGCCGCGCTTCGACGAACAGGGGCGGCTGTACTGCCTGTCCGATGCGCACGGCTTCTGGCAACCCTGGGCCGAAGTCGGCGACGACTGGGCGCCATTGCCCGCCGCCAAGGCCGATCACGCCGCGGCCCCTTGGCAACTGGGTGCCTGCACCTGGTTGCCGACGAGCGACCAAGGCTACCTGAGCAGCTGGTTCGAAGCAGGTTTCGGCCGTCTGGGCCTGTGCGATGGGCAAGGCCAATGCGTGGACTACACCGGCGAATACACCCGCTTTCGCGCGCTGGCCATGGACGCCGATCACCTCTACGCCATCGCCGGCTCGCCGGTGCAGCCATCGGCGGTAATTGCCATCGACCGCCACGACCACAGCGTACGCACCCTGGCGGGCGGCTATTCGCCATTGCCGGCCGAGCAGGTCAGCCTGCCGCACCCGCTCAGCTACCCCAGCGGCGGCGAGCAGGCACACGGCTTCTTCTACGCGGCACAGAGCGACGAGCGGCATCCGCCTCTGGTGGTGTTCATCCACGGCGGGCCGACGTCGGCGTGCTATCCGGTCTTCGATCCGCGCATTCAATACTGGACTCAACGCGGCTTTGCCGTCGCCGACCTCAACTATCGCGGCAGCAGCAACCATGGCCGCGCCTATCGCCACGCCCTGCATCTGCGCTGGGGCGAAACCGACGTGCAGGATGCCTGCGCTGTGGTCGAGTACCTGGCCGCTCAAGGCCGCATCGATCCGCACCGTGCGTTCGTGCGTGGCGGCAGCGCGGGTGGCTATACGGTGTTGTGCGCTCTGGCGTTCGCCAAGGTGTTCCGCGCCGGCGCCAGCCAGTACGGGGTCAGCGATCCGGCTGCTCTGGGGCGCGTCACCCACAAGTTCGAGAACGATTACCTGGACTGGCTGATCGGCGACCCGGACATCGACCACCAGCGCTACGCCGACCGCACGCCGCTGCTGCATGCGGACCGAATCACCGCGCCGGTGATCTTCTTTCAGGGAGAGCTGGACGTGGTGGTCGTGCCGCAGCAGACCCGCCACATGGTGGCTGCGTTGGAGGCCAACGGCATACCGGTCGAGGCGCATTATTACGCCGAAGAGCGGCATGGCTTTCGCAATGCCGCGAACCTTGCGCATGCGTTGGAGCATGAGTGGCGGTTCTATCTGCAGGTGATGCAGGAGGACGACCGCGGACTGGTCGACCTGCTCTGAACGGGTGCCGGTGCGCTCGTCGAGTGTACGAACGCACCGGCAACAACGTCGTTACTTTCTGCTGGCGATGATGTACACCGCGTGGATGATGCCGGGGATGTAGCCCAGCAACGTGAGCAGGATGTTCAGCCAGAACGCGCCACCGAAGCCCACTTGCATGAACACGCCGACAGGCGGCAGGAGGATGGCGAAAATGATGCGAATGATGTCCATGGTGCAGCTCCTTGAGGTCGATGCATAACAGACCTCGGGCCGCCCCCGGCGTTCCGCGTGGCGCTAAAGCTTGGCGTCGAGGGCATCGAGCAGACGCTTCAACGCGCCTTGGTTGGCGCGCATCACGGCCAGCCCGGCCTCTCCGCTGCGCACCGCATCACGCGGCAGCTCTATCCACTGTCGCACTGCCGTTGCCAGACCCTGTGCCTCGTCGACCTCGACCAATGCACCAGCCTCGCGCAGCATCGCGCCGATCTCGAGAAAGTTGAACATGTGCGGCCCGCTCAGCACCGGCTTGGCCAGCGCGGCAGGCTCCAATGGGTTGTGGCCGCCGTTGGCCACCAGGCTGCCGCCGACGAACGCGATGTCCGCCAGGGCATAGAGAAACAGCAACTCGCCCATGGTATCGCCCAGCAGCACTTGGGTTGCCGCCGTGACCGGCTGATCGAGCGAGCGCTGCACCGTGGTGAAACCCTGGGCCTTGCACAACGCATGCATCGAAGCGAAACGCTCCTGGTGCCGCGGGACCAGAATCAGCAAGGCATCGACGTGGCTGGCGAGCAACTGACGATGGGCGGCCAGGATCACCTCATCTTCACCCTCGTGAGTGCTGGCAGCGATCCAGACCGGACGTTCGCTGGCCTGCCACTGTTCGCGCAACCGAGCGGCGCGGACAGGCACGGTAGGGTCGACGTTGAGATCGAACTTGATCGAGCCGGTCACCTGCACACACTCGGGGCGCGCACCCAATGCCAGAAAACGCTCTGCCTCGACTTGTGTCTGCACCGCCAGCAGGCTCATTTCCGCCAGCATTGGCGCGGTCAACCGAGAGAAACGTGCATAGCCCCTGGCCGAACGCTCGGAGAGCCGGCCATTGGCCAATGCGACCGGAATGCCGCGCCGGGCGCACTGGTGAATGTGGTTGGGCCACAGTTCGGTTTCGATGATCACGGCCAGGCGCGGACGTACGTGGTCGAGAAAGCGGCCAGATGCCCAGGGCAGATCGTACGGCAGGTAGCAATGCTGGATGCGCGGCTCGCCAGCGAACAATGCCTGGATGCGCTCCGACCCGGTCGGGGTCATGCAGGTCACGGTGATGGGCAGCTCGGGATGGCGCAGCAGCAACTGGCGGATCATGGGTGCGGCGGCAATGCTTTCGCCCACCGACACGGCATGCACCCAGATACCCCCCGGCTGCATCGGCGGCAGCCGGTAGGCGAAACGCTCGCCCAGGCGTTGCCCGTAGGTCGGCGCCTTGCGCGCCCGCAGCCACAGACGCACGGCCAGCAACGGCAGCCCCAGGTGAAACAGCAAGGTGTAGAGAGTTCTGTTCATGGCGGCGAAGTGTACTCAGGTCATGATCCTTGACCAAGTGCCCGCCGCAACCCTGCGAACCGATTGCCCGACGGTCACTCGAAATGGACGAACCCGCGCCGGCCATGCATCGCCTAGAATGCCTGCATCGAACAGGAGCCCCACCATGAACGCCTACGCTTTTCTTGCCATCGCCATCTGCGCCGAAGTGATCGCCACTGTCTCCATGAAGGCGGTCAAAGGGTTCAGCACACCGCTGCCGCTGTTTCTGGTGGTGGCCGGCTATGGCATCGCGTTCTGGATGCTGACCCTGGTGGTGCGCACGGTGCCGGTGGGTATCGCCTACGCCATCTGGGCGGGCATGGGCATCGTCATGGTCAGCATCGCCGCCCTGTTCATCTACGGGCAGAAGCTCGACCTGCCGGCCATGCTCGGCATGGCGCTGATCGTGCTGGGCGTGGTGGTGATCCAGCTGTTCTCGAAAACCACTGGGCACTGAGGCTGTATACTCCCCCGCCTGTCCTAGCCTGCGAGGTCTGCAATGCCGTCTGAACTGTCCACTGATATCGTCATCGTCGGCGCCGGTGTCGCCGGGCTCTGGCTCAACGCGCGGCTGCGCGCCCTGGGCTATTCGACGGTGCTGGTGGAGAACGCGCGCCTGGGCGGCGGGCAGACCTTCAAGGCCCAGGGGATCATTCACGGCGGTGCCAAATACGCCCTGCACGGCGCGCTGACCGGCGCCTCCGAAGCCATCGCCGACATGCCGCGGCGCTGGCGCGAAGCGCTGGCTGGCCAGGGCGAACTGGACCTTTCGGGCGTGCGCCTGCTGTCCGAGGCGCATTACCTGTGGTCGCCGGGCACCCTGGCGGGCAACCTTACCAGCTTCTTCGCCAGCAAGGCCGTGCGTGGCCGGGTCGATCAGGTCAAGGGCGAGCAACTGCCGCCCGCTCTGCAGGACCGCGCATTCAAGGGCAAGGTCTATCGCTTGGCCGAGCTGGTGGTGGATGTGCCCAGCCTGGTCGCTCGGCTCGCCGAGCTGGCCGGCGATGGGCTGCTGGCGGGCGAGCGGATCGAGCCACTGTATGACCAGAACCGGCTGGCCGGACTGATCGTCGACGGCCGGGTGATTCGCGCCCAGCGCGTGGTGCTCAGCGCCGGCGAAGGCATACAGGCCCTGCTGGCGGAACTGGGCGTCGAACAACCCACGATGCAGCGGCGGCCACTGCACATGGTGCTGGCCAAGGGCGCCAACCTGAAACCCTTGTACGCCCATTGCCTGGGCGGCGGGCCGAAGCCGCGCATCACCGTCACCACCCATCCGGGAGCCGACGGCCAATGGGTCTGGTACCTGGGTGGCGAGATCGCCGAAGCCGACGGTGTGGCTCGCGATCCGGCGCAGCAGATCGCCGCTGCCCAGAAGGAAATCGGCCAACTGCTGCCGTGGGTCGATCAAAGCCAGCTGCGCTGGGCCACCTTGCGGGTCAATCGCGCCGAGCCCGCTCAATCCGGGCTGGTGCGTCCGGACAATGCGTTTCTGGCCGATCAACCCGGCTTGCTGGTGGGTTGGCCAACCAAGCTGGCCCTGGCGCCGGATTTCGCCGACCGCGTCATCGCTGCCCTGCAGCGCGATGGCATTGCACCGCACAGCGATGCTCCCCTGCCCGAGCTGCCCAAGCCGGCCCTGGCCACACCTGTCTGGGATGAACTGCTGCCATGACCCTGCCCACCCTGCACGACCTGCACCGCCCGCTGGGCGACACCGGCCTGCGGGTTTCACCCTTGGGCCTGGGTACGGTGAAGCTGGGCCGCGACCAAGGGGTGAAATACCCCAACGGCTTCACCATTCCCGACGACAGCGCCGCGCGCATGTTGCTGGGCCAGGCACGCCAGCTGGGCATCAACCTGATCGACACCGCGCCGGCCTATGGCATCAGCGAAGAGCGCCTGGGCCCCTTGCTGCGGGGCCAGCGGCAGGACTGGGTGATCGTCAGCAAGGTCGGCGAAGAGTTCGAATCGGGCCAATCACGCTTCGACTTCAGCGCCGAGCACACGCGTTTCTCGGTGGAGCGCAGTTTGAAACGCCTGGAAACAGACTTCATCGATCTGCTGCTGGTGCATTCGGACGGCAACGATCTGGATATTCTCCAGGGCTGTGAGGTGTACGAAACGTTGGCGGCGCTGAAGGCCGAAGGCAAGATTCGCGGCTTCGGCTTTTCCGGCAAAACCGTGCAGGGTGGGCTCAAAGCCTTGGAAACCGGAGACTGCGCCATGGTCACCTACAACCTGAACGAGCAATCCGAGCGCCCGGTGCTCGACTACGCGGCCGCCCATGGAAAGGCCATTCTGGTGAAAAAGGCGTTGGCCAGCGGTCATGCCTGCCTGGCGCCGGGCGTGGATCCGGTGCGCGCCAGCTTTGAGCTGCTGTTTGCTCACCCAGGCGTTGCCAGTGCTATTGTCGGAACGATAAATCCGCTGCACCTGTCCCACAACGTAGCGACAGCCGCTGCCGTGCTACTCAGGAATTGACGCCGCCGACGCGGCCGACCCCGACGCAAGAAGGAGCCGTAATGCCGCGTACCTTGACCCGAAAGAATCCAGGCAATTTCAAGACCCTGCCCCTTGCCGTCGATGCCACGCCCGAAGCCCTGAGCTATGAAGCCGTGGGCATGCCGTTGAATTTCGCCCAGACCCTGGAGCGGCGCAAACCGGTCGAGGTGAGTGACAGCGAACGCTTTCGCGTGGAACTGGCCAACCTTGGCGTGTCGGTCCGGCTGACCCTCAACTGGCGTGGCCGCGACTACTGGGTGCTGGTGCGCCAGCGCCGCGAAGACCGCGGCGACGTGGTGCTCAAGCTGATCTCTGGCTATGTGCCTGCCCATGAAGTGAACCTGCCGCTGCACACGGCCATTCAGGAAATTGCCGAGGAATGCCTGCTGGAGACGTCGGAAGGTTGGCTGGGCGGGCGTTTCAACGACACCTGGCTGCCGACGCCGTATGACCAGGTCTTGCGCTATCAGGAGAAGCTGCCCTTTCGCTTGAGCACCCGCTCCGGTGCGGCGCGGCCGGTGAAGTGTGGCAGCCTGAACCTGATCGAGCGGCCCCGAGCCTACGTGCACGTACCGACGGCTTCGTTGCAGTTGGTGTACGACCTGCGTCTGGAAGTGCCGCCGCAGGCCAAGGGGCTGAGTTTGTTCCACGTCGAGGAACGGCTGGAAAAGGGCGAATTGATCACCCGCCTGAGCCGCAGCAAGCCTGACCTGTATCTGATTCCTTTGAAAGACGGGCAGCCGGTCGCCGAGCTGTACACGTTGAAGAAGGACAAGCTGCACGCCGCCAGTACACGGGGCGTTTATCTGGCCGAGAGCTTCGCCGCACAGGATGGCTGGCTGGTCCGCGACGAACGCGTGCGCTGGCGCAACTGGGTAGCGGAAAAAGGCCTCGCCATCCCGAAGAAGCCCCGCACCAGCCTGGAGAAATTCAAGGTCAAGGCGCGAGTATTGGTGCGCAAGGTGCGCAGCGGTTTGCACAAGTAATCCCATTGTCGCGACCGTCGTGCGGTGGGACTGGGAAACTGCGGGGCGGCTGGACGCGGCTTGCGCCGCTGCTACAGGGGTGTGGGCCGGAAACATGTGTGCGGCACCTGCGGTGGGACTGAGAAACTGCGGTGTGGGCGGACGCGGCTTGCGCCGCTGCTACAGGGGGTGTGGGCCGGAACCGTGGGGCGGCACTTGTGGTGTGCCTGGGAAACTGCGGGGTGGCTGGACGCGGCTTGCGCCGCTGCTACAGGGGGTGTGGGCCGGAACCGTGGGGCGGCACTTGTGGTGTACCTGGGAAACTGCGATGTGGGCGGACGCGGCTTGCGCCGCTGCTACAGGGGGGGTGGGCGG
>Ga0308158_10000720_pt1 | contig 45975 bp, 51 predicted proteins | sample PhyBR2_FD_201038 | JGI IMG/M metagenome (GOLD analysis project Ga0308158, IMG submission 201038) | Phyllosphere microbial communities from UC Gill Tract Community Farm, Albany, California, United States - DLSLB.R2 | ecosystem: Host-associated > Plants > Phyllosphere > Unclassified | place: USA... | reverse complement strand
GGGGGATGCTGCGCGTCACATTGACGCGCACCCCGGCTGCGGCTGCGGTGACGGTCGCGATGGACAGGCCGAACACGGCAAAAGCCGTGTAGCGTCCTACCGTCTTGAAGCTCGGCCGCTTCACAGCTTCACCCGCACGCGCGGGAGTTCTGCATCCCCATCGTCGTCGCCGGGGGCGTTGTCGCTCGCCGCCTTGGCAACGCGGATTTTATCGCTCCGATCGGGAGCCGGCACCTGAGCCCGCGCTAGGAAAGTCGGGTCTTTGAAATACAGCGGTTGCTTGCCGTAGATCATGGGATAGCCCGCCATGTAGAGAAGCATGTCGCCCGCCTCCTCGATATCGCCGTTGGCGTTCTTCTTCGGTCCCGGCATCCGTAGGCACTCGTCGGGAGTGAGTAGCGGACGTTGGGTTTCCTGAACGGTTCTCGATTCCGATCCTGATAGCCAACCGCCGCCCTTGTTCTTGCTGGTGGTGATCTGCTCTTTGAGAATCGTGGTTTGCCCGGTCATCTTGGACAGGTGCTCGGCCGTCTCAAGCCGGTTCGGCGGATAGGCGTTCTGCACATGGCAGTTCGACGTAACTAGCTCGTCATGGCCGTAGCCGGTTTCGCGGCTGCGAAGCTGGTTGATATCCTGACAAATCAGGTAGAATTTCAGGCCGTAGCCGGCTGCGAAAGCCAAGCTCTCCTGAATGATCTCCAGTTTCCCCAAGCTGGGAAACTCATCGATCATAAACAGCATCCGGTGCTTGTAATTGGCCTTCACGCGCCCGCCCTCGAACTCCTGCTTGGGAGCGAGGATGCGAACCATCATGTTCAACATGATGCGGACAAGCGGCCGGAGCCGGTTCTTATCGGTAGGCTGGGTGATGATGTAGAGGCTTACGGGGCTCTCGTGGTTCATCAGGTCGCGAATGGAGAAGTCGGACGTGGACGTGTTCGCCGCCACAACCGGATCGCGATAAAGCTCGATGTAGCTCTTGGCGGTGGACAGGACGGACCCGGCTTCCTCGTCGGGGCGGTCCATCATGTCGCGCGCGGCGCGACCTATCACGGTATGGTTCTTCCCGCCCGGCAGATGGCCGAACGTCATCATTTCTTCCCATAGACCTTTGATCGGCCGCGATGGGTCGGTCAGCAGGCCGTCAACCTCGCTCATGGTGGCGGGGGGACCGCCATTCTTGGCGCGGTAGATCGCGTGGAGGATGACGCCGACGAAAAGCGCCTGTGAAGTCTTCTGCCAATGGCTTTCCAGCCCTTTGCCATCGGGATCGACTATCAGCGTCGCGAGGTTCTGAACGTCGGCGACCTCATTGTCCGTGCCGACACGGATTTCGTCCAGTGGGTTCCACCGCACGCTTCCGCGCGATGATGCCGGCTCGAACCGCATGACGACTTGGTTGGCGTGCTTCTTTCGCCATCCGGCGGTGAGCGCCCAAAGCTCGCCCTTCAAATCGGCAACAACGGTGCTGTGTTTCCACGATAGCAGCGTGGGAATGACTAGACCAACGCCCTTACCCGAACGGGTCGGGGCATACGTTAGGACATGCTCGGGGCCGGCGTGACGGAGATAGGAAATCTTGCCGTTCTTCTCCTCATAGGCACCGACATAGACGCCATCGTTGTCGATCAGGCTGGCGGCCTGAATGTCCTTCATGTCCGCCCATCGTGCGGACCCGTGTAGAAACTCGTTGCCCTTCCCGCGCTTGGAATTGGCCGCCTTCACGATTGCCCCGAATACTAGGCCGGCGACGGCCACGCCCATGCCGATCCCGATCGACTTGCCGAACGCCTGCTTGAGCGCTGGGACGGTCTGCCAGTCGATGAACCACTTTACGATCCGCCATGGGGCATAGAAGTGCCCGGCGATCGGCGATCCCAACTGCGGCGAATAGGCCAGCGTGTGCGCGAAAAGCTGTGTCGCAACCGACAAGCCGCCGATGACGCCACCAACGACGATGAAGGCGATAAGCCCCCTTCCCTGCGATCCGCCGGTCTTGCGCCCACGCGAACGGACCTGCGGGCCGACTGCGTTGTTCCGTATCGTCTTGGTCATCGGCTGCGTCCTCTGCCCTTCACGGTTCCATCGGCTGCGATCTCGATCTTGTCGCCGATCGCCAGTTTGGCGGCTCGGGCCGCGCTGGTGGCATCGATCGGCAGCACCATGATTTCATCGCCACGCTTGAGGAGCGCCATTTTCTGGCCCTCCACTTCCCGCGTTCCGGCGTAAGATAGCGGAACCTTGCCGGCCTCGAAAGGCCGATGTTTCGGTATATCCATTCCCGCCGCTCGTTTTGCCTCGCGTTCCGCGATGTATTTCTCGGCTGCGGCGATCTTCTCTGGCGTCACTCCTGACCCAGAAACATCCCATCGCAAGAGACGATCTCGCCGGGCTTCTGCGCTGTCCACGTTTGAACGAACATCACGCGGCAGTAGCAGCGAAGGTCGCTCGGCGTAGCGAACCACACCGAGTTCGGACAAACTCCGCACGCGATCTCGGGCCTCGGGCGGCGGGCTTCGTCCAACCCGGCCAATGTTCGGCTTCCCGCCTGTAGTCCCTCGGGTTCCTCCGGCCCTGCGAGGATTGACGGGTCCGTTTCCTCCACCAATGCCGGCACTCCGGGTAGCGCCTCCGGCGATACCTGGCTGTCTGGTGCCATCTGCGGCTCCTCGGGCTCTGGCGGGGCCTCCTGCGGTTCTTGTGCTGTTGGCGGTGTCTCCGGGGGCTGCGGCATTGCGCTCCCGTCCACGAGTGCCATCGCCTCCGCGATCTCCTCGTCCAATGTCTTCTCTGCCACGGGTGGCCTCCTGCTGGGTTATGCTGCTGACAAGCGCCTGCCTGCGGCGCTCAAGGGCGGGGTCGTCGAAGGTAATCGGAAGGGCGGCGCGCGCGGCGGCCTGAGCTACGCGCTCCTTAAACTCGGCGCTGCCGGCGATCGTCAGTTCCTTGCCGTAGAGCGATTGGGCGATCCGCAATGCTGCGGCGATCCCCTCGACCTCGGCACCACGCGAGACGTGCAAGCTATTGCCATCGTCGCGGACGGCTGCGCCGGGTGTCCGATAGATGATCGTCCCCCGCTTGGTGACATGATCGGCCCGTTCGGCGGTACTGATCGCCTGCGATGCGGCGGGGCTTGCCTGCACCGCGTTGCCCGGCTTGTGCTTCTGGCCTTCACGCGCGCGCATCGCCGCAAGGGCCTCGACATTCCCCGTCTTGGCCTCGGCCTGTAGCCAATCGTGCCAGCCCTTGCGGGTGCTGCGCGCGTTGATCCGCTCCCGCTCGCGTCGATACGCCTCGGTGATCTTGTCTAGGGCCTGCTGGCTGGCCCGTGACGTGAAGGTGTAGGACATGCGCCGCATCAACCCGGTGCCGCCAGCAAGCCGGATCGCGGCGCGGCGCAGTCTCGCCGCCCGCTTCACCGCCTCCACCCCGGCCGCACGCTTGGCGGCTGCTGCGGCAAGCTCGGCCGATCGTGCGGCGCTGCGGTTCTTCTGCTCCTGCTGATACCGCGCGAACAACTCCGCTGTGTTCACGCGGGACGCCATTGGGCGAGGTTCATAGGCCCGCTTTGCGGACGGCTGGGGGCTGGTGCCATCAGCCGCCACGAACGGCCCTAGCCGGTCCTCAAGCGCTTTCTTGGACAGGTCGCGTGCGATCGAACTAGCCTTGATCGAAGGCCCATTCTCGGCGGTGACGACAAGGCCATTGCCGCGCGCCTGCATGGACAGGCCATTCGCTGCCATCGTCGCGTGCAAAGCCTGCCAGCTATCGGCCGCCTTGATCTCGTCGGCGCATGTCCGCTGCACCCAACCGATCAGGCTTTCCAGCCCGCCGATCTGCTCCATGTCGGCCGCGCGACCTTCACCTCCCCGCTTGCGGGCGGTGTGGTTGTCGCGCTCAAGTCCGAACTCGGTTTCCAGCTTGTCGCATAGTTCGGCGAGCGTGCGATAATCACGCAATGGGGAATGGACGGTGTGCCGCTCGGGGTGAACCTTGTTGATCGCGATATGAAGATGGAGATTGTCGGTGTCGTGGTGCGCCGCGCTGATCCGCTGATGCTCGCCGTAGCCAAGCCCGGCGCAAATCCGCTGCTCGATTTCGCGTAGAGTTTCCGGGGATGGCGTCTCGCCCGGCCTGAAAGAGACGATCAGGTGATAGGTCTTGTCGGCGTTGGATCGGGTGTTCGCCTGCTGCACCAACATAACGTCGTCGGCTGCGTCGAACGGATCATCGGACCCGCAATTAGTCACGGTGACGATTCCGACCCGCTCGTCCCGCCCCTGCGCGCTGGTGATGTAGCGGACCAATCCGCCAAAGTCGCTTTTGCGCGTGACCTTCATCGGGACGTGCTTCGCGATCATGCGAGCACCCCGGAAATTTTAGCCGCTAAAATCATTCGCGGGCTCGGAGCACGGTTTTGACGATCGCCCGTAGCTCCTCCTGATTAGCTTCGATCTTTTCGAGCACACCCCGGATAATGCGCGTCATCCGCTCGGGCTTAAACTCATCCAGCTTCTCGTCGTCGGTCAGCCAGAGTTTCAAAAGGCCGCCAAGCCGGCCTAGATCGCCGTTGATGCGGACAAGCTCACGGGCCTGTTCGCGATCGATCATGCTTCGGGGCTGATGGCCTAGACCGACAAGGCGTAGATAGCTCGACGCGCTTTCGCCGACGCTCGCCGCCAGCGCCTCGATGCTCGCCTTCTCCTCCGGGTCACACCAAATCTTGATGTGCGTCCGTTGGCGTCTGGCTGGCTTCTCGGCGTCCAATCGACTTCCCTTCGTTGCGGTAGCGACGGCCTCGCAGAGCAGGATTTCCCGTTGAGCAGCCCCGCTGCGAATAAGGGAGAGTGATGGAGGGGGCCGCGCTTGCGTGGATGCCTCCATCACCTATCCTGCCCTGCTACTGTCTCCTACAATTCTGCTGCGCTTCTAACTCATTCCTGCTGCAAAGTCAGCACGTATCGCATATATCCCTTGCTCAACGAGCGGACAGGGTAGAAAGTACGATTTAGAGCGGGTCTGACGCAGGTTTGACCTAACTTTGTGCGGGATTTGTGCGAGGTTTGTGCGAGTGGTTGGACGCCAAGATAAGCCGGTGATGGACAGGTTTCAGGAATGGGCGGCATCGCACCAATCCAAGCCGGTCGTGAACCGTGCCGAGTTCCTGAAAGTGCGGGACGACGTTCAAACCATGCTCGCCAACAACCTGTCTGTCCGCAACATATGGGCGTTCCTCACGGCTGAGGGTCGGATCACGTATGGCCTGTCGTCCTTCAACCGGGATGTTCGCCGGCTGGTGGCGAAGGGCGATCCGGCACCGTCGCCGGGTGCCTCTAAGACAACCCCCGTCGCGATTGAACGGCCTCGATCGCCAGCCCCGGTAAGCTCGGCCGCTACCCCTCCATCATCTGCCGATCCTCCCCCGGATGATCGGCCAACGGAGCCCCGGCCGAAACCGACACGCTTCCACAAACCCGACGATCCAAAGAAGGAAGACTACATATGAGCAACGTCCACATCGTCCTTCAAGGGAAAGGCGGGGTCGGCAAGTCGCTGGCCGCCTCGATGCTCGCACAGTTCCTCAAGTCGCGCGGGGAAACCCCTCTCTGCATCGACACGGACCCAACCAACGCGACCTTCGCCGGCTTCAAATCGCTGAACGTCCGCAAGCTCGCGCTGCTGGAAAACGGCGATATCAACTCCCGCAATTTTGACGCCATGATGGAGCTGATCGCCGGCTCTAAGGATGCCGTCGTGGTGGACAGCGGGGCGAGCACCTACAACCCGCTGTCGTCCTACATGTTCGACAACGCGGCCCCGGAAGTGATCGCCGATCTCGGCCATCAACTGATCCTCCACACGATCATCGTGGGCGGTCAATCGCTGGTCGATACGCTCGCCGGCTTTGCATCGGTCGCGGAAGCCTTCCCCGCCCCGGCCGTCATCGTCGTATGGCTGAACCCCTATCATGGCCCGATCGAATATGAGGGCAAGACGTTCGAGCAGATGAAGGCATACCGGGACGTGAAGGATCGCGTTGCCGCCATCGTGAAGCTCCCCGATCTCAAGCGGGAGACGTTCGGCGCTGACGTTCAGGAAATGCTTGCCGAACGCAAAACCCTAGAGGAAGCCATGGCAACGGAAACGCTGCCCTTGATGCAGCGTCACCGCCTCGGCCGCGTGCGTGATGCCGTGTTCGGTGAACTGACCAAAGCGGCGATCATCTGATGGCCGAACATGAGAAAATCCGTGCTTTGATCGCTGAGATAGCGACAAAGCACGGCGTCGCCCTCTCCCCGGATGATCCGCTCCTCATCCTCCAAACCATCAACACGATGCTGCTGGCGGAAAGCGCGGACGCGCAACAGGCTCAACTCCAAGCCTTCAAATCGGAATTGGAGGAAATGTCGAACCGCTGGGGAAGCGAGATAAACGCCAAAGCGGAATCGATCCTCAACGCCGCTCTGGAAGCCTCTGAGGCGGCGATGCGTCAACGCATGGCTGAGTACGCGAAGAAGCTGGTGGACGACGTTGCGGCGGAAGTCAGCAAGGGGCTCGGGAAGCCGCTGGCGGACGGACGGGCCATCGCCAACCGAAACCTGATCGCGTCTGGCCTGACGATCGGCGCGGCGATCATCATTGCCTTGGTGGCGATCCTCAAATTCTGAGGGTCGCCCTACGGGGCGCGGGTGTGGGATAGGCCCCGCGACAAGCTGAGCCCGGCGCTCGGGGCGGCCTCCTGCACCACGCTTTGCCGCTCCTCCTGCTTCTTGCCCTGCTGCTGCCTCATATGAATTTCGTGGAGTCGGCGGGCCTCCTGTAGCTCGGCGAAGTCGTCCGCCAGCTTCGGGTCACGATGCGCGACCTTCTCGGCCGCCAGTGCCTCGATCTTCGATCCGTGAACCGTGATCCCGTCCCTGATTTCACGCACCGTCTCAAGCCGGCTTTGGAGTAGTTGGATGGTAGCCTGAGCCTGCGCCATCTGCGCTTGCCACTTGGCGCGTGTCGTCGCCGTTGACAGCATCCCCGGCGGGTGAGCCTGCACCTGTTGGAGCCGGGCACTTTGCGCCTCGATCATATTCTCTAGCCGATCCTCGATCTGGCTGGCCTGATCCTGCTTCTCCTCGATCGCCTGCACAAGCGCGCCCGCATATTCCTCGTCGATCGCGGCCGGTGCGGCGATCTCGCCTGCCTCCTGCGCCTCGATCCCGCGTGCAAGCCCTAGCAGCCCATCCGCGTCGGCAATCGGATCGCCCGTCCCGTTGGATAGCGGTTGCTTGTTGCTGTCGATCAGCCCGGCCATAGAAGCCTCCTCGGATTTTAGCGGCTAAAATTCTAACGCCGAATATATCCGATGCTCACATAGAAGGAAGGCCCCGCTTTCGCGGGGCCTCCGTGGGTCCGATCAGTGTACGATGCTGATGTAGTTGTTACTGCCTCCGATGAGCCGGGCGGCTGCGTCCAAATCCCGACGACTGAGGCCGCCCTTACTCTCGACAGCGAGTAGGCTAAGCGCGTTTGGAGCGGGTTCAACCGTCGTCGCGACCTCCTCACCTGTAAACGGGATAGTCATGTGAACCATACCGCCTTTGAAGTGAGCGATGGCGCTGGGGTCAGTCTTTGCCGCGTTTGCCAATCTGACGAAATCGTCACGATCGATCGGCTTTGGAAACGCCGATCGATTAGAAGTGAACGCCAGCACAACCGCGTCTGCCGGGTCGATCTTATTGAACAAGTCGAACGTCCACGTTTGCTCTTTGGGCGGCACCAGCGTGAAAAAGGGGCCGGCATTGCCGCCCCAAAGGGGATCGCTCTGCTCGACGGTCATGTTGGCTGGGATCACCCGCTCCGCGATGATCCGCGAGGCTTCGGCCGTGGTGGTTCGGAGATAATAGGTCGTCATACCTTTAGCCCTCAATCACGGAAATAAGGCGAACATCGCTAAGCTCGGCCTCGAACTCGCTGCCGTCGTCGTCGTATTTCATCCACGACGCGCCCTCATGCGAGGGACGGCGATTGAGCAACAGGCGGCCGGGCCGTCCGTCATGCTGAACGGTGACGATCGCCTTTTTCAGCTTGTCGGGGTCCGCTTCCTTTTCCTCTTTCTCCTTCGGCGCGGCCGGCTCGGGCTCGGAACCGCCCTCCCCTTCCCCGCCGCTGTCCTGCTCGCCGTCGTCACCGCCGGAAGTCAGATACTCTTTTAGCAGCTTCACGGTCCCGCGCGTGATCTCCTGCTCCTCATCGGCAAGCCATTCGGTCACGCCTTCGGGGTGCTTCTTGTAGAGCCCGACAAGCTCGTTAATCAGCGTCACGTCGCGGCACCGCTCCGATTGGAAAATCTCGGCGATCGGGTCGGGCAAGTCGAGCAAGGCGGCGTGCTGTGTGACGTAGGCATTGGATTTGCCGATCGCCTTGGCAATGTCGCCCTTCTTGACCTTCTTCGCCAATTCCCGGCCGATGTATTCGGCGATCTCGCGAGCCGTCAGCGCGTCGCGCTGTAGGTTCTCGATGACCTGATCCGCCTCGGTGTAATCGCCGTCCACGAAAGCCGGGATCGTAGTCTTGCCGGCGATGCCGGACGCACGGAACCGGCGCGCGCCGTGGTTGATGATGAACCGTCCCTCGGCATCCGGGTTCGGCCGGATCGATATGGGGGTCTTCACGCCACGGATGGCGATCGTTGCCGCCAGTTCCTCAAGCGAAGCCTGATCGAAATAGGTTCGCGGCTGGTGGGGGTCTTCCTCGATCAACTCCATGGCGATCTCGGCCGCCTTGCCGGAGCCGGCGGTTACGCCCTCTGCGGACGGCGTAGGATCGCTTAGGAGGCCCGAAAGGTCGCCCAAGCCCTCGATACCCAGCGATGAGCCCTGCGGGGCGTCCACGGGCTTCCTGCGGGCGGGCTTAGCTGGCTTCGTGGCCGGCTTCGTCTCGTCGGTCATGTCAGCCATCATGCGATCTCCATCTTGTCTTGGATATGCTGCGCCATCGCGAGCATTTCCTTAGCCGCTACGCGAGCGGAGGTTTTCTTGATCTCCCACACCGGGCAATGCGATGCGAGCGCGTCCGCGATGCTGCTCCGGTTGCCGATCGGCGTCGGCATAATCAGCGTGGGGTAGGCGGCGGTAAGCTCGGCAAGGTGGCGAGTATGGCGGGGGTTGCGACCGTCCACCTTGCTCGGGATCATGCCAAGGAATTGCAGCTTGGGGTTGGCCTGTCGAAGTCCCGCAATCGTGGCGTTCATCTTCTTCACGCCCTGCAAGGCGTAAACCTCAAGCTCGATCGGGGAGGCGACGTAATCGGCCGCGAGCAACGCCGATGCCATGGCGATGCCAAGGGACGGCGCGGTATCGATCAGGCACACGTCAAAGCCGGCCGCCTCGATGCTGCCGATACTGGCACGGAAAGCCGGCGCGGCGTCCTGCAACCGCATCTTCTCAAGGTCGGCAAGCTGCTGGTCAGCGGCGATCACCGCCATGTTGTCGATGGGTGCCAGGTCGGAAAGTGACACGCCTTTGAAAAGGCTGCTGGCAACCATATCGGTCTTGAAGGCCCCTAGCGTGAAGCTGGCGTTGCCCTGCGTGTCCAAGTCGATGACGGCTACCTTTTGGCCGCGATCGGCGAAGTGAAACGCCAGATGGACAAGGGTGGAGGTCTTGCCGACGCCGCCCTTCTGGTTCGCGATCACAAGCGTCTTCATCGTGCGATCTCCCCTTTGAAGGGTGCGCGTTCCTGCCAGCCTTTGACGACGGTTGCTTGGTGAATGGGGAGAACGGCGGTCACGCGCTCGAACCCGGCGGGGACGGCCTCGTAAGCGTCGCGGACGCGATTGACTGCCAGCGACACGGCATTGCGGGAGACGTTCATGGCACGGGCACAATCGGATTGGCTCATGCCGTCCACCAGCACGGCGCGAGCCATGGCGGTCGGCCGATCGCTGATCGTAAGCCCCTCGATCGCGCGGGCGAACTGCTCCGGGGTCAGCTTCTTAATTGCGGGCATTGCGGCCTCCGTGGTTCGGCCGGTCGCTCCGCAACGCCTTCGGGCGGTAGAACGCCACGAAATAGTAGAGGGCGGTATAGCCGGCGAAATAGGCGAGGAAATTCCATCCGGCATGGGCGCCGGGCGTATCCCAAAACCACACCATGCGGAGGAACTGCCAGAACACGACGACGGGAAGGACGAACCGCATGAAGCTCCAGCAAAACGCGGTGATGCTCCACACCATAAGGATGATTTTACCCACGGGTGACGCCTCTACATTCGGAGGCTTCGCCATCGGGGGAGGAACAGCGAGCCGGATAACCCTGCGGGTCGGGAACGGGATCACGTTGGTCATCGGAAACTCCGGTTCAGACCATGGCAAATTGCCCGGCCACAACTGATATATCGGTTGTCAGTGCCCTATTGTCAAGCCCTGTCAAGCTCTGTTTAGCCATTTTAGCGGCTAAAATCTTCCTCTGTTTGGCGTTCCCAAATCCGGCGGTAGCCGGCCTTGTCGCACAGTAGCGCCCAAGCGGAGTAGGGGATTTGATCCTCACCGCCAGCCCATCGACGGATCACGCGCGAGCCCTTGCTACTGATGCCTAGAAACCGTGCGACACCGCTTCCGGTTAACCCGGCCTCGGTGATGACGGCGCGGACCTCGGCAGGGGTAGGGGGCTCCCATCCGTCATCTGCTGGGCGTAGGCACTCGGGCCGAACGCTAGGCGTTGTCACGATGCTTATTCATGGCGTCTGATCCTCGCTATAGCCCCGTGACGCCGCCCACTGCTGGGCCGTATCGCCGGTCAAATGATCGCGCACCTTTGTCCCGGCATCATAGTGGCCGGCAAGGATCGCGCGCCGGGGTATAGCCCAAAAGGGATGCTTGCGCGCTGCCAACAATCGCGCCCGGCGCAACCGGGGCTCAACGTCTCGCGTCGATCGCATAACTCCTCCTGTCTAGGCGTCCGCCCATTGCGTGTCGTAGAATAGGTCGAGCTGGGCCGCGCTCGCCTCTCGCTCCCGCGCCTCCCTGATCTGACCGGCCAGCCATGCCTTTTGCTGCCCGATCCCCATGCCCTCCATCGGCACCGTGGCGCGCGAACCGGCCCACGCTGCCAACGGATCACGGTAGAGCCGGCCGGCGAGGATAACGACGGGCGTTCGCGGGCCGATCTGGTCGGAAAGCTGGCCTCTGACCCGCTCGCCCCATTCCCGGCGCTGAGCGGCTGTCATGTCGGCCAAGGTGACGTTGTAGGGCTCGATCATGCGCGACGGCGCGACAAGCCCGTGGAGGGCGGACAGGATGAACCATCGGCCGCCTTGCATTGTCACATAGGCTCGCGCCTTCCTGAACCAATCGGACTGATACAGGTGGGCGGCGCGGGCGGGATGGTCGAGCTTTTGACCGACGCACGCGACTAGGTAAACAGGGCGGGTCATTCTCCGGCCGGCTCTACGTCGCGCACTTCAACGAACGCGATCTTTTCGGTGCGCTCGTTCCCGGCCGGGTCGAGGTAGATATAGACGCGATCGGGATTCACGGCGCTGCCTAGCCGCCAGACGACGCCAGCCCGTCCGGCGTGCTTCTCGGGGCTATCGCTGCTGATCCGCACGCGCTGCCGCGTCCGTAGCCAATTCGCCGCATAAGCAAGGAGGGCGGCCATTTCCTCGGCGGTGAGGCTCGCGCGCGGACGATAGCGATCCTTGCTGAGAACCGGCTTTGGTGGCGCGTCGCGGCGGTATGTCTCGATCGCTGGCGCTCCGAATAGGTCGGGTTGGACGGTCGCAATACGCTGCGCGTCCTGCTGCCGGCGGTACTCGGCCCGCCATGCTGCATCGCTGCCCGACACAGGCTCGCGGGGTGCAAACTGCCTCACTGGCTGGGGTCCACGTCGCCAAGCGTGTCGGTGCGCGCCCACACGCGAAGTTGTCGGAACGCGGCGCGGCCGATCGACGGGCGGGGAACCTCGTGGGTGATGGTCGGTCCATCGAATAGGTCTGGCTGGTGGCCGATGACCTTGGGCGTGGGAATGTGTCGCGGATCGCGGACGGCGCGGCGGGCCATAGGGGCCTCCTCATCCGATAAGGCCGGGGCGCGAACCCCGGCCCGGTCTATCAGTCGATGGCGTTCAGGATAGCGGCCTGTTCGGCGTGCTCGGTCGCGAAGTCCAACAGCGCATGATAAGCGTTCGCCATCGCGTCAGTCTGAACCTCGTGGCAAAGCTGCCCGATCATAAAGAGGGTCGCGATGATCCCGGCGGCATCAGCGGTGACGGTGGCTTCATAGCCGTTTCCGTCCACCGCAATCCGCCAGTCCTTTTCCTCGGACGGGGCCATGTAGAAGCCGCCGTTGTCCAGCTTGTAGAAGTGCCAGTGCCCGCCGGTATAATCGATCGATAGCTTGCTCATCCAAGCATAGGCCAACGCCTCGGCGCGAAGCATCAGGGCGAACCCGAAAAAATCAGGCAGGACGGAGAGGCGCTTATCCTCGGGAACTTCGGTCGCCACGATCTTAGCAAATTTCATCGGAAATCTCCGGTTCGGACCATGGCATTATCGCCCGGCCACAACGGATATATCGGATGCGCGGCGGGATTTGTCAAGCTCTGTAAAGCCCTTTTCGCGGCCAATCGTTGCAAAATGATTGAATTGGCAAGCCTAATTTGATCGAAACTGGTTCTATTGTAATTTTAGCCGCTAAAATTCCCGGCGCAGCTTCATAGACATACACGTCTATGCTGCAGTTGAAACACAAGCGGGGTCGCAACGGCAACCACAATCGATGCCGTCTCATCAGGGGAGTAAGGCTCCGACTCCCCTTTGGCGTTAAATCAGTCTGCAAAGCGCGTTGCCCGACTAGGGCAACTCCTCATCACACTAAGATAATAAACTTCTGGGGAGTTTCAGTTTCCTTATGACACTCACGGCTACGACACGGTCCGATAGGCGTTTTCTACGCCTTCCCCGAGGCTGATAAGCACAGCCGCCAACGCGGCGTCGTTCGTTGTTGCCCTGATGTAATCGGCGGTCGAAAGCCCTGCGAGCATTTCGGCATGATCCGCTAGGCGCTGATGCTGGCGGTGGGCTTCGTCTGCGGGGAGGGGGGCAGGCTTGAACCGGCGCTCGATCAGGTCGCGCACCATCGCCGGAAGCTCGATGCGATATGCGTTGGAAGTCTGCTCCGATCGCGCGCCGATCTTCTTGTCTTTGGTCTGTACGTACCGCCGGAGCCGCGCCAGCAGCCCGGCGGCCTCAAGAGCATCAAGCGCGCGATGCACCGTGGATCGCGAGACGACGGCCCACTCCGCTATCATTTCGTAGGACGGGAAGACGCGGCCCCGGAACCTCTTGTCCATCCGCAACAGCGCCTCATAGACCCGGATGGTGCTGTTCGTGATGGCGACACAAAGCCGCTCGAACGCGGTAAGCTCACGCCCCGATTGACGCGCCTCGACCGTCGCCCGCCGGCCACGCTCGAACAGTTCCTTGACGCCGCGCCGGCAAGCCCGCCGCGTAGAGTCGTCACGCTTCGCGTAGAACGCCTCCTCATGGAAGCTCCCGGCCTCTTTGCTCCCGCCGTGAACGGGCTCCTTGGTGATGTGCAGCCCCCCACGCTGCCGCGATCCGCCACGTACCTGGCCTAATAGCTGGGGCAGCAAATCACCGATCTTCGGCAACCGATCCTGATAGGCATGATTGAGCATTATTCGTCCCCTTCTGATCCGAAAGGGCCGTCCAGCAGGCAAAACTCATGCGTGGCGCGAAGCGCGCTCCCTTGAACCGAAGCTCAGAAACGGCTATGTGGAGGGTCTTGGAATGGCCTGTCAGCGTTTGGCGACGCTGCCACATAACAATTTCAGGGTGCCCGGCCTTCGTGCCGGGCATTCGTTTATGTGCTCACGGCCAAAAACTCCTGACGTAGAAACATGTCGTCGCCTATCCGCTCTAGGATCGCGTTCAGAGCGGCCTCACGCGACGAAAACCCCTTGGTTGCCTTGACTGCCTCGATCACCTCCACGGAACGGGGTGACAGAGCGATACCCATGCGCTTGAAGCCCTGCGAACGCTGCTCGTCGGCACGCTTTCGCTGGCTCGCTGTCGAGCGTTTTTCGGGTGCAGTCTGGCCCATAGAATCACTTGCTTAGCGCGCATTAACGCCCTTGGCAATTCAGCGCTGAACAGTCTTGTTAAAGTTGTTCGCGAATGGTCATCGTATTGGCCGGGCTGGCTGCCTTTGGCATGTAGATAATCGCCTCCGGTTTCACGCAAAATCCATCGTGAACGGTGAGGTTTCGCGCCACAGCAAAGATAAGCCGGTCGCCGTTTCGGTCACATTTTTACAGAAACACCGACGCAATGTTGAGCCGCTATCGCGAGCCACGCGAGCATTTATATTGATCTCGCTTCTTGCGTGCCGTGCCCATTTTGGTGACGATTGCACGCGCTGCGTATTTTCGTGACGTACCATTTCGGTCCGTTTCGGAGTAGTGCGAAGTGACCATATACGGGCTAAACACGGAGCCTTAACCTCGCACCGGACCTGACCAACGCTACGGAAAGCGCACAGCACATAGGAATTTGTTGACGACCATGTTACTCTCCCCACAAGTCGCACAACGCGGATATCGGTTATGTGGAACGCCACAAGGAATTTTAGCCGCTAAAATTTTCGAGACGCGCGAGGATCAGAATGAGCGCTGCGCATAAGAAGGCTCTGTGCATCAACATTATGCGCTACCTTGCCCTGCGAGGGATGCGAAAGTCTGACCTCGCCGCCAAAGCTGACGTGTCGATCTCCTACATTTCTGATGTGACGAACGCCAAAGGGAACCCGTCCCTAGAGACGATGGTCGCGATTGCTCAAGCGCTGGAAGTGCCTCTTGTGGCGTTGCTCGAACCGCCGCCAGTAGGGATCGACGGTTGGGACGCCAGCCTAGCAGACGCCTTGCTCAAGGATGACGGAAAAGTCGGCCTTCCGCCCGGCTATCGCCGAGTGTCCGCTATCGTCTCCGATCATCAAGCCTTCCAAATCTCAAAGTGGCATAAAGCCGCGCATGACAGGTTGAAAACCAAGTCCTAGCGAGCTTTTTGTTACGCCTCCAAAACCATTGATAACAATTCGCAAATCTTACGGTTTCGCGGGTTGCCCCCCGGTAACATCCGGTATATCCTTTGTGCGACTGCATAACTTGATGCGTGGCATGGAGCGACGATGGCCGGGGAAGCGGAAACCGCAACCGTCAAGGAACGCGCTAGAGAAACACTACGGCGTGCGATGGGGCCGCTCATGCTCAAGGCATTGGCGGACCCTAAGACCGTTGAACTGATCCTCAACGCAGACGGCAAGCTCTGGCTCGAACGGCTGGGGGAGAAGATGGAGTGCATTGGCACCGTCACTCCAAACCATGCCGAGACGATTGTAAAGGCGGTTGCCGGGTATCACGGGAAAGAAGCTACGCGGCTTCAACCGACCTTAGAGGGTGAGTTCCCGATCGACGGCTCACGGTTCGCGGGACAAATGCCGCCAATCGTTCCCGCGCCGACCTTTGCAATCCGCAAGCGAGCCGTAGCGATTTTCACGTTAGAGCAGTACGTGGAGGCCGGCATCATGTCGGCCGAGCAATGCGCTCTAATTCAGGATGCTATCGCCCGGCATCGCAACATTCTCGTCATTGGTGGAACCGGCTCGGGCAAAACAACGCTCGTCAACGCCATCATTAACGGGATGGTCGATCTTGATCCCGCCGAACGGCTGGTCATCATCGAAGATACTGGCGAAATTCAGTGCGCGGCCGAAAATTACGTCCAGTTCCATACATCGCCGCAAGTATCCATGACGGCTTTGTTGAAGACGACGCTTCGTATGCGCCCCGATCGCATCCTCGTCGGCGAGGTTCGCGGCCCGGAGGCGCTCGATCTCCTCATGGCATGGAATACCGGCCATGAAGGCGGTGCGGCAACGCTGCACGCCAATAATGCGGAGGCCGGTCTAAGCCGGCTCTCGCTCCTAATCAGTATGCACCCGGACTCCCCACGGCCGATTGAGCCGCTGATCGGGGATGCGGTGCATCTGATCGTCCACATCGCCCGCACGCCGGAAGGGCGTCGAATTGAAAGCATCCTTGAAGTCGGGGGCTTTGCGGACGGGAAATACCGGCTTCGGTCACTCTGAGGGAGAACTGACGTGCTACAATACTGGAACGACAGCACCAAGCAGCAGCGGGTTCTACTCCTGCTTGGCGCGCTCGCAATTATCGCCCTGTTCATGTGGCCCCATGCTGCATGGGCGTCGGAAAGCGGTGGTGGCCTGCCTTATGAAAGCTACCTGACCAAAATTCGCCAGTCGGCAACTGGGCCGATCGCCTACGCCTTCGCCGTCGTCGGCATCGTCGTTGCCGGTGGTGCCCTCGTCATGGGCGGCGATCTCAACGGCTTTGCTCGTGCTCTCCTCCTCCTCGTGCTGGTCGCCTCGCTCCTCGTCGGCGCGAACGCGGTCCTTTCCTCGATCTCGGGCGGTGGTGCCACCGTCGCCGCTCTTGTCCCGGCTCATGGGGCAAGCGCTGTGGGGCTTGCGTAACGTGCCCCTCCGGTCTGTCCCCATCCGCCGCTCCGGTGTCCGCCCCAATCTGTTCATGGGCGGGGATCGCGAGCTTGTCATGATGGCGGGGGTGGCGGCGGCCGGCCTGATCGGGCCGGCGATCAACGAACCTAAAGCGTGGATCGCCGGCCTCGTCATCTGGTTTGGGGGGCTATGGGCGGCTCGCCTTATGGCAAAGTCCGACCCGCTGCTCCGGGGCGTCTACATTCGTCACCGTGGCTATCGCCCGTACTACGCGGCCCGCTCCACACCATTCCGACTAAATTCCAGAAGTCAGCGGAAGCGGTATAACGAACCGGGGAAGAAAAAATGATCCAGACTTTCGCGATAACCATCGCGGTCTTGGGCGCATTGCTCATTGGTGTTCTGTTCGTCTTGGTGACGCGGAACGCCAGAAGGAGCAAACTCGACCGCTTCCGCTCCAAAGACGCCGGCTTTGCCGATCTACTCAACTATGCCGCGATGGTCGATGATGGGGTGATTGTCGGCAAAAACGGCTCCTTCATGGCTGCTTGGCTGTATGCCGGCGACGACAACGCCAGCAGCACCGATCAACAGCGCGAGATGGTGTCATTCCGCATCAACCAAGCGCTGGCCGGCCTCGGCAATGGATGGATGATCCACGTCGACGCGCCCCGGCGGCCCGCTCCGAATTATTCGGACCCCAAGCTATCGCACTTCCCCGATCCGATCACGGCGATGATCGATGAAGAACGCCGCCAGCTATTTGAAGGGCTGGGGACGATGTACGAGGGCTATTTCGTCATCACCGCCACGTACTTCCCGCCGATGCTTGCGGAACAGAAGTTCGTGGAGTTGATGTTCGATGACGATCGCGAAAAGCCTTCACAGAAAGTCCGCACGGCCGATCTGATCGAAAAGTTCAAGCGCGATGTGGTCAGCTTTGAAAGCCGCCTCGGCGCAGCGTTGAAGCTCACGCGCCTGCGGGGCCACCAGATCGTCAACGAGGATGGCTCAACCGTCACCCAATGCGATTTCCTGCGCTGGCTGCAATTCTGCGCCACTGGCGTCAATCAACCCGTCATCCTGCCTAGCAACCCGATGTATTTGGATTCGATCATCGGCGGGCAGGAAATGTGGACGGGCGTGGTTCCACGCATCGGCCGCAAGTTCGTTCAGACGGTATCGATCGATGGCTTTCCGCTCGAAAGCACGCCCGGCATCCTGTCGGCGCTGTCTGAGCTTCCAACCGAATATCGCTGGTCCACGCGGTTCATCTTCATGGACACGCACGACGCCGTTAAGCACCTCGAAAAATTCCGTAAGAAGTGGCGGCAAAAGGTCCGTGGCTTCTTCGATCAGGTCTTTCAAACCAACAGCGGCAAGATCGATCAGGACGCGCTCTCGATGGTCGAGGACGCCGACAACGCCATGGCAGAAGTCAACAGCGGTCTAGTTGCGCAAGGCTACTACACGTCGCTGGTCGTCCTGATGGATGAGGATCGCGAGAAGGTCGAATTGGCTGCACGCCAGTTGGAAAAGGCCATCATCCAAATCGGGTTCGGCGCTCGCATCGAGACGATCAACAATCTGGAAGCGTTCTTCGGGAGCCTTCCCGGCCATGGTGTCGAGAACGTGCGTCGGCCGATCATCAATACGATGAACCTCGCCGATCTCATGCCGACTAGCACGATCTGGACCGGCCTCGATCATGCGCCTTGCCCGATGTACCCGCCGCTCTCCCCGCCGCTGATGCAGGGCGTAACCAACGGCTCGACGCCGTTCCGCCTGAACCTCCACGTTCGCGACGTGGGGCATAGCTTCATGTTCGGCCCGACCGGCGCGGGTAAGTCCACGGCGCTCGGCCTGATCGCCGCGCAGCTTCGCCGCTATCCCGGCATGTCGATCTTCGCTTTCGACAAGGGCATGTCGCTCTATCCGCTCTGCAAGGCGGTTGGCGGCAAGCACTTCACAGTTGCCGGCGACGATGAAGCCTTGGCGTTCTGCCCGCTGGCGTTCCTCGAAACCAAGGGGGACCGGGCGTGGGCGATGGATTGGATCGATACGATCCTCGCTCTGAATGGCGTGAACACGACCCCGGCGCAGCGCAACGAGATCGGCAACGCGATCGTCAACATGTACGAAAGCGGTGGTCGCACGCTCTCCGAGTTCTCGATCATCATTCAGGATGAAGCGATCCGCGAGGCGATCCGCCAATACACGGTCGATGGCGCAATGGGTCATCTGCTCGATGCCGAACAGGACGGGCTTTCGCTGTCGGACTTCACGGTGTTCGAGATTGAGGAGTTGATGAACCTCGGGGAGAAATACGCTCTCCCGGTCCTGCTCTACCTGTTCCGTCGCATTGAACGCTCGCTCCGGGGTCAGCCCTCCGCGATCATTCTGGATGAGGCGTGGATCATGCTGGGGCATCCGGCTTTCCGCGCCAAAATTCGGGAATGGCTCAAGGTTCTGCGTAAGTCCAACTGCCTCGTCTTCATGGCGACGCAAAGCCTATCGGACGCGGCAAACTCCGGCATTCTCGATGTGATCGTGGAGTCCACGGCCACGAAAATCTTCCTGCCGAATGTGTATGCTCGGGATGAAGATACGTCGGTCCTGTATCGCCGGATGGGGCTCAACGCGCGCCAGATAGACATTCTGGCGACGGCCATTCCCAAACGCCAATATTACTACGTCTCGGAAAACGGTCGCCGCCTCTTTGAATTGGCGCTCGGCCCGGTTGCGCTCGCCTTCGTCGGTGCGACCGACAAGGATTCCATCGCCACGATCAAGGGGCTGGAAGCTCGACTTGGCCCGCGCTGGGTCGATGAATGGCTCTCGCTCCGTGGCGTCACCCCTCAATATGGAGAAGCCGCGTGAGCTTCATGGACAAGTTCCGGCGTAGCAGCGCCGCTCCTCTCCCGGTGGAGGAAACCAACCCGTATCTGTCGGCGCGGCGCTCGTGGAATGAGCATGTCGGCGGCCTCGCGGCCTCCCGGCGCATGTGGCAGCTTGTCGCGATCCTCTCGCTCCTGATCGTCCTCGCGGCGGTCGGCGGCATCATTGCGATCGGTAGTCAGTCGAAATTCGTGCCCTACGTCGTGAAGGTCGATGACCTCGGCACGGCGGTTGCCACGACGCGCGCCGATCGCGCCGCGCCTGTCGATGGCCGGGTGGTACAGGCTCAAGTGGGCTCGTTCATCCAAAGCGCCCGCATGGTCACGTCGGATATCGCGCTTCAACGCCAAGCGATCTTCCGCACCTACTCCATGCTGCTGCCGAATGATCCGGCAACCGGCAAGATGAATGATTGGCTGAACGGCAATCAGGAAACGACCCCGTTCGCGCGCGCTGCAACCAAAACCGTCACGGTCGAGATTGCCTCGGTGATCCCGCAAACCTCGACAACTTGGCAGGTCGATTGGACTGAGACGGAACGCGATCGGCAGGGCCAACTATTGCAGCCGCCAATGAAGATGCGCGCGTTGGTGACGATCCGCGTCGCTGCGCCAAGCACCGGCACCAGTGAACAGCAAATCCACGACAATCCGCTGGGCATCTACGTCCAAGATTATTCGTGGTCACGCACACTTTAAGGGAGGGATAAGCACCATGACACGTAAACTCATTCTCGCGGCTCTGCTCTGCTCCATCCCGACCATTGCGGCGGCACAAGAGGGGACGCCAACGGTCTTCAACACGCGCGACACGCCGCTGACGCCGGCTGAGCGCGATGCGCTGCGGATTTCGCAAGAGTGGCAGGAGCGGAGTGCCACGGGCATCCGCCCGGTCGCGGGTGCGGAGGGCGCGGTCGTGTTCCTGTTTGGCGCAACCGAACCGTCGATCGTGTGCGCGGTCCTGCAAATCTGCGACGTGCAGCTACAGGCCGGCGAACAGGTCAACTCGATCAACGTCGGCGATAGCGCCCGGTGGCTGATCGAACCGGCCGTCTCCAACTCGGGTCCGAACGAGACGCAACACCTCATCATCAAGCCGATGGACGTGGGGCTATCAACCTCGCTGGTAGTGACGACGGATCGCCGCACCTACCACATGAAATTGTCGTCCACCCGGTACGAGTTCATGTCTCGCGTGGCGTTCCAATATCCTGACGACGTGAACGCCAAATGGGCGGCCCTCAAGGCGCATAACGAGGTAGTGCGGAACGAACGCACCATCGCTGTGCCGGGCGGCGCTGGGGCCGCCTACGGCGCGACCGGATCGGGGCGTCCCGCTGCCGAATATCTGTCCAACCTGAGCTTCAATTACAGCGTGAAGGGACGTGCCAGGTGGAAGCCGGTGCGGGTCTTCAATGACGGCGTAAAGACGATCATCGAAATGCCGCGCGCTATGCAGCAAACGGAGGCTCCGTCGCTGCTCGTGGTCCGTGCTGGGGGCAATCCCGGCAAGGCGGCGGACACGTCCATCGTCAATTATCGCGTTCAAGACGACCGCTACATTGTCGATCAGGTCTTTGATGAGGCGGTGATGATTGCCGGCGTCGGCAAGCGTCAGGATCGCGTCACCATCGTTCGGGAGCAATAGTCATGCGCTATGCTCCCCTCACGGTGGCCGTGCTTCTGCTCGCCGGCTGCGCCGGAAGCTCGGGCCATCAAGGCAGCTATGCAGCCGTGACCGCGCCGTCCGACGCTCAAGCCATGGCAACGGACTCGCTCGCCGAACTCGCCAAGCTCTATCCCCCCGCGATCTCGCGGGTGGCGATCGATCCGGCGGCCCACAACGACACGTTCGGGGCGGCGCTCGCCGATGGCCTGCGGCGGCGCGGCTATGCCGTCGTGGAAGCGTCCCGCAAGCGGGGTACGGACACGTCCGCTACCCCGCTGCGCTACGTCGTGGATGAGCCGTCGCCCGGCTTCTACCGGGTGATGCTGACGGTGGGCGCACAGTCGCTCACGCGGGGCTATTCGGTCGGGGAGGCAGGTGTCGCCCCATCCGCTGGTTGGGCTTTGAACCTGTCGGGAGCCTCGCCGGAGCTAGTCGAACGTGCGACCCGGCCCGATCTCCCCGGTGACGCGCAACAGATGCAGGCCGAGCTTGCGGCTGTTGTCGCCGGGGTGGCTCCACAAGCCGCTCTCGTGCCCGCTACGGCATCGATGCGGCCGGGATCGACCTTTGACCCTGCCACGGGCATCGTGCGCTTCTCGCCCGCTCCCTCGCCGGCCTATCCCCACAAGGCGGAACGGTCGATCGATGCGCGAAACGCGGAAGTCGCGGCGGCACAAGCGCAAGTCGATCGCATGGCCGCAAAGGTGGCTGAGTATCAGGAAGCCGATACCGCCGTTCGCACCATGTCTGCCAAGGTCGCGAAGATGCAAGGCGAGCTGGCCCGCGCGAAGGCTCGCCGATCGGCTGCGGCGGCTGGCTGGCGTGTCCAGTTCGCCGCCTTCCGCACTGATCGGGTCGCTCGGCAATACTGGCGGACGCTAACCGCAACTCGTCCGTCGCTCGCCGCTCTCTCTCCCCGGTTTCCCCGGTCGTCCAAGGGCGTGACCTTCGTGCAGGCCGGTCCTTACCGCACGGTCGCCTTCGCGAAGGCCGTGTGTGGCGGGCTGAAAACAACCGCCTGCATCGTCGTGAAAGCCTGACGGGCGGATTGGAGTAAAATTCGATGGCTACTGCTGATCCAATGTCGCCCGATGCCTCGCCGGGTGGAGCCTCGCCCAAGGGTGGGCTGATTACCGGCGTTCGCCGGGTGAATAACTGGCCGCTCTACATCATCGGCGGACTCGTCGTGGTCTTCCTGATCGTCGTCCTGATGGTGGTGGTCGAGCGCAGCAACGAACAGCGCGTCACCACTGAGGATTTGCAAAAGCCCAAAGAGGGCACAACGTCGATGGACATGGCTCGCCAAGTGGCGGGAACGGCGGAAGGTGGCGAAGTGCCGGCCGGGACGCCGACACCGCCGGTTGTGCCGGGCGTACCCGCCAATCCCGTCATGGTCCCCGGTCCCGTGGCGCTCGATGAAAACGGCGTACCGATCGCGCCCGTCAATCCTGACGCTCCCCCGATCCCACCCGGTGGCTCGGCCGGCAATGGCTCGCCCCCGCCAATTCCGCCGGAGGTCCAATCGCGTCGTCAACGGCTCGCCGCCATGCGGGCCGCCAAGGATCAGATGTTCACCGACGCGGTACGCGCGCCCACGAACATCAAGATGGCTGCGGCTCGGAGCGCGGGATCGCCTTCGTTCGGCAATCCCAACGGCGACACGGCGCAACGATTAGAAGCGCTGCGCCAGCAAATCGCGGCTGCGGCGGCTGAGGGATCGGCACCACAGGCATCGGACCTCCAACAGCTTGCGGCGCTGCAAGGCCAGTTGGCCGCCAATGGCGGCGGTGGGAACGCCACAGGGCAACAGCAACAGGGGCGTGATCTCGGCCAGTTCGGCAATCGGCAGGGCGGCGATCGGTGGCAGCTTGATTCCCAGCCTGCGGCTCCTCGCTCGCGCTATCAGCTAACCGCCGGCTTCGTCATTCCGGGAACGCTGATCTCCGGCATCAACTCCGAATTGCCGGGTCAGATTGTCGCGCAAGTCTCGCAAAACGTCTTTGACAGCGCGACCGGCAAATACCTCCTGATCCCGCAAGGCTCGCGCCTCGTCGGTCAATACTCGGCCGACGTTCAATACGGTCAATCGCGCGTGCTGGTAGCATGGCAGCGCATCGTATTTCCTGACGGGAAGGCGATGGATATCGGCGCAATGCCGGGGTCGGATAGTGCGGGCTATGGCGGTTTCAAAGATAAGGTGAACAACCATTATCTCCGCATTTTCGGGTCAGCGCTTTTCATGTCTGGCGTGACCGCTGGCGCTACGCTGAGCCAACCGCAATCCAACTTCCAGAACTTCGGTCAACGCCAAAGCGCGGGGTCGGCATTGAGCGAGGCTCTTGGTCAGCAGCTAGGTCAAACAACCGCGCTCCTGATCCAAAAGAACATCAATATCTCTCCAACGCTGATGATCCGGCCCGGCTTCCGGTTCAACGTCGTGGTCACGAAAGACCTAGCTTTTTCAAAGCCATACCGTTCGTTTGACTACTAACCAGAAGGAGGAAGTCCCATGCGTAAGGCAATTTTAGCCGCTAAAATTGGCCTCGGCCTGACCCTCGCGTCGGCTGTCGTCATTCCGCCGGCAATGGCGCAATTCGCCGTGGTCGATGTGGCGAGCGTGAAGCAGAACACCATTACGGCGGTTCAATCCGTCGCACAGGTGCAGAAGCAAATTCAGCAGTACCAGACGCAGCTACAGCAATATCAAAACATGCTGAAAAACACGCTGGCCCCGGCGGCCTCGGTGTGGAGCGAGGCACAATCCACGATCGACGGGCTGCAAAATTCCGTCAACTCGCTCAACTCGCTGACCCGCCAGACGGGCGGGATCGATGCGTATCTCTCGCAATTCCAGAACCCGAATTATTACCGCTCGTCGCCCTGCTTCTCGACGGCGGGTTGCTCCGCACAACAGCGGGCGGCGCTGCAATCTCAACAGCGCGCCAAGCAACAGCTTCTCATGGCGTCGAACGATGATGTGCTGCGGGGGATCAGCCAGCAGCAAACCAAGCTGCGTTCCGACGCCGCGACGCTCGAACGGATGCAGCAGAACGCGCAAGGCGCGGAAGGGCAGATGCAGGCGCTCGGTTACGCCAATCAGTTCGCGGCGAACCAATCCAATCAGCTTCTCGCGATCCGGCAACAGTTGATGGCGCAACAGGCCGCCACACTCGCCGTCCAGCAGGCCGCGAATGACGAAAAGGCGCTGCGTACCGCCGCCTCGGAAAAGGCACGCTCGGGCACTTACACCAAGGCCGGGGCGGGGCAGTATGGCTATACCTCGCCGCAATAACGGACGTTGGTAGGAGGATCACGGAATGAATGTGAAGCTCATTGGCCTGTTGGTGGCGGTGGTTGTCATCCTCCTCGGCCTGCTCGTGGTGATGTTGGGCGGAAAGTCGGAAACCCCGACGACGCCCGCTGCCGTCACCGCGCCGCCACCTGTCGAACAGCCGAAACCGAACCCGCGTGGGGGCTCCTACAAGAAGTCGGACCCCGGAAAATACGAATACACGACGCCAAAGTAAGCGGCTGACTGCGAGCATGTGAGGGTCGGATGATGACTGTATCTCGGAATAAGCTGGCCCTCGCTGGGCTCTGCACGCTGGCCGCGCTGACGATCGCAACGCCGGCTCTCGCCCAAACGACGGGCGGCGGCATGTTCGCCGATATCCAGAACCGCTACGCGAGTGCGGCGCGGGGCTGGGCGGGCGCGATGACAAGCGCCGCCTCGTTCCTTTTTTGGGGCCTCGCCACGATCAGCCTCGTTTGGACGATGGGGCTCATGGCATTGCGCCGCGCCGATCTTGGCGAGTTCTTCTCCGAGTTCATCCGCTTCGTGATCTTCACGGGCTTTTTCTTCTTCCTGCTCACCAATGGCCCGGCGATCGCCGATGCCATCATTCGATCCCTGCAACAGCTTGGCGGAAGCGCTGCGAGCATCGGATCAGTCACGCCGGGGAGCATTGTCGATATCGGGTTTGATATCGTCTCCACGACGGTCGATCAGTCTTCCATCTGGGAGCCCGTCGATTCAGCGGTCGGCATCATCATCGCGTGCATCATCCTCGTGGTGCTCGCGCTCGTCGCCGTAAACATGCTCCTGCTCCTCGTCTCGGCATGGATTCTTGCCTACGGCGGCATCTTCTTCCTCGGCTTCGGCGGCTCCCGTTGGACCTCCGACATGGCGATCAACTACTATAAGACCGTGCTCGGCGTTGCCGCATCGCTCATGGCGATGGTGCTGCTCGTCGGCATCGGCAAGTCGTTCGTGGACGACTACCATTCGAGTATGCAGGCCGCGACGACGATCAAGGACTTGGCCGGCATGATGGTTGCCTCGGTCATCCTCTTGGCGCTCGTGAACAAAATCCCCGGCCTCGTCGCCGGGATCATCACCGGGGCAAGCGTCGGGGGAGCGGCAAACGTCGGCTCGCTCGGCGCGGGTGCGGCTGTCACGGCTGGCGGTATGGCGATGGCCGCTGCCGCAACCGGCGGTGCCGCGATGGCGGCCGGTGCCGCGCAAGCGGCGGGTGGCGCGAGCGCGATCAGCGCGGCGTTCAAATCGGCTCAAGAGAACATGGCAAGCGGGGGCGGCATGTTCTCGGGCTCGGGCTCTGGATCGGGCGGCGGTAGTGCCGGCGGAAGCGGGGGCGGGTTAGGCCCTGACGGCGGTGGTAGTGGCGGTGGCGGCGGTGGTGGCGGCGGCATGTCGCCCATGGCCTCGGCGATGGGCGGTGGTGGCGCTGGCTCTGGCGGTAGCGGCCGATCGGCGAACGACAACGGCGGTGCTGGCGCTGGTGCCGCCACGGCAAGCGGCGGGGCCGGTGAGACGACGACGGCCGGCGCAGGGTCGCCAGCGGGCACGCCCGGCGGTGGGATCGCGGGCGCGGTTGGCGAACCTGATGGGGCTGCGGCCGGTTCTGCGGAGGAAGTCGTTGCAGCGACGGCGGAAGCCGGGTCCGCTGCACAGGCGACGGCCGGGCAAGCTGGTGGCGGGAGCGCGGGCGCTGGTTCAGGAGCGGGTGGTGGATCGGGCGGCACCTCGGGCGGTGCCACGTCGGCCGGTGGCGCTGGCGGCTCGTCGGGGCGCGGTGTCGCTGCCACGGCGGCCCTGTTCGCGGCTGACATGGCAAGCAACTTGGGCGGCGGGATCGCACGAACCGCACAGAACAAGATGGGTGAGGTCGCCGACGCGGCGAAAGCCCGCGTCGCGAACACCGTGGGCGGCCGGATTGCGTCCGAAATCCGCAACCCCGGCGCTGCCGCTGCCGCTCGGCAAGCGCAGTCCTCGGGAGGCGCGGCGGAAATGCTGACGCCGGCCACGGGGGTTTCGTCGCCGGCAAGTTCGGGCGGGACGTTTGCGGGCGGAGGCTCGGATGGCGGCGCGCTCGATGGTGATGGCGGCCCATCTGAGGCGATCGGCGCGGACCCCGGCGGCTTCGGCGGGGATACGATCTCCGGTAGCAAGCGCGGCGCGAACCCGGCCGCCAATGTGGACGCCAGCACGGAAGTTTCTGAGTTCGTGAACCGGGGAACGGGACAGTGATGCCGGCTGATATTCCTCCTGCGATCCACGAAAAGGTCGTCTGCTCGATCGGGGCTGCGGCCAAGTATGGCGTCCCGGCCAACATCATCCTTGCCGTCGCACAGCGCGAGGGCGGAAAGCCGGGTCAGTGGGTCCGCAACACCAACGCGACCTATGACGTGGGCTCGATGCAGTTCAACACGGCGTATATCCGAACCCTCGCTCGCTATGGAATCGGAACGGCGGACGTGGCGAAGGCCGGCTGTTACTCATACGATCTCGCGGCGTGGCGGCTTCGCGGACACATCAAAAACGATGCCGGCGATGTGTGGACGCGGGTGGCAAACTATCACTCGCGCACACCCCGGCACAACGCGCCGTATCGCGCCGCGATCATGGGTTATGCACGCCAATGGGGAAACTGGCTGTCGGCCCGTTACCATACCTATGACACGCTGACCGTGGCGACGCCGCAAACCACGGGGACAGGGCAGGCGGTAGCGGCGGTCAATGCTGCGCCGGTCAAGCAAGCCCCCGTGAAGGCGGCTAAGCCCTCTCCCTACGCCTCGCCTATTCGGGTGGCCTCCGTCCCCACGCGGGGGCTCAAGCGCGCTCCTGTGGAGCCTGCGCGGCCTGCTGCCTATTCCGCCCCTATCCGTGTCTCTTATGATCCCCCGGCCTACGTCCCCCGCACGATCTCGGTCGATCAATGAACGGGCCAGATTGGATCGGGAAAGCATGGTCAGTCCCGGCCACGTCTGATTCCGTTCCGCTCATACTCGACGCTGACGATCGAAGCCGGGCCGTGCTCGCGATGCTCGAAACCGGGGGATTTCAGGACACGCGGGCTCTAGGTCGATGGGCTGAAACAGCGGAGGCCCAACCCATCCTTCGTGAGTTCCTGATAGCTCGAACCATGCCTCTCCCCGGCGAGTATTTCTCGATCGATCTCGACGCGGCGGAAGATGAGATAGCAGCGCAAGATGCCCTTGCGGCGGACATTGAAGCCCGGTTTGGCTGATGATCCCCGTCCCGTGTCTGATCCTCGGCGATAGCCATGCGGAAGCGACTGCAACGGCGGTTCGCAACATGGCCGGGCAACGCTGCGCCGTTATTACCGAGCGGGGCGCTTCCTCGTCGCGCATCCTGAAACAGACGCCAACGATCGCATACGGCGGGGTGGTGATCTCGGCGGGTGTCAATGACGCGGACAATCCCGACCTGGCGTACAACCTGAACGCGATCCGGGGGCGCTTTCGTGCAGGCCGGGTCGTGTGGCTGATGCCCTACAATCGCGATGCCGCGATGACTGTCCAATGGGTCGCGCACCGTTGGGGGGATCGTGTGATCGATCTTGCGTGGGCTCGCGCGCGCAAGGACGGCGTTCATTGCATGTCCTATTCGTGGGTGGCGCGATCGGTGATCCGCGCCGGCTATGTCGTACCCCTAAATGTGGCCCGTTAAGCCCTTCTGGCGACGCGATCGGCGCGGGCTTATGGTGCCTACGCGCATCCCCCCTCGGGCATGGGACGCGCTGCGCCGGCTCGAACTGCGGCGTGAACTCGGCCGCCTCGATCGCGAAGGCGTACCGCCCCAAGCGACGGCACCCGATCTCGTCCACGTCCGCAACAATGTCGCCGTTTGGCGGTTGCCCGTTCCCGGTGGCGACGCCCGCTATGTGAAGCTCGACGTAGGGGGTGGTGGCGATCGTCGCGTGGTGATGCTCGATGCCGCGCGCTTCTACCGGGCGTGGGTCGCATCCTCCCTTGAAGGTCCGGTTGGCCGCGCTTCAACCGTGGCACTCAAGCGAGACATGCCGATCGACTACAAGTTTCACTACGCGGCCGATGGATTTGCAGAGGGGAGGGGCAATCCGGTTCCGCTCGCCGATGCTGGCGCGAATGGACCCGGCTGGGGCTCTCGCATCTATTTCAACGATGGCGTGACCCGCACCTATTGGTTGCTCGCGCATGGTGTCGCGGCCTTCCCGGTCGAGGTCGCGCGGACCGAGCCGGCGATCGAACTGCACCGCCTCGCTGGGATCGGGGAGGGGCCGATTGCGTGCGCCGATCTCCTCTCCCTGAATAGATGGGAGTTTGATGATCCCGCTTCGCCATGGCATCCGGGTAGTTGGATGGAGTGATTGGATGCAAGATCGTCCCAAAGCGGTGGGCCGCGCTCAAAAGATTAGCAGGGAAGATTTCTTCAAGGCGAATCCGCGATGCTGTTACTGCAATGGCAAGCAACCGGCTGTCGAGATAGATCACGCCCCGGCCAGAATATGCTTTATCAATAAGTTTGGCCCTCAAGGATTTGAGTTCCCATCGTGCTCATCCTGCAACCGCGCTGTAGCTACATCAGAACAGGTCATGGCGTTCTATATTCGGAGCTTTGACCAATCTAACGACAACATCGACGCCATCGAGTACGAAAAACTTATAACCGGCATCGTCAACAATGCGCCTGACGCGATCCCCCAATTTCAGCAACGGCGATCCAGTCTGAGCTTGATGATGGGTGCTCCTACGGTGGCTGAGCGGACTATGCTCCTCCCGAGCGCCGCACGGCACCATATAGAGCTATTCGCCCTGAAAATACTTTACGCCATGTACTATAAAATAACCGGAAGAATGGCAGGGTCTAGCAATAGATACCTCGTAAATTGGGCGCAGACGGGAACGGCTGCGGCTGAGCAAATGTCGGCAAATGCTAATGCGTGGTTCGACCAACATGGCATCGGGACACGTCCCAATGTCGATCTTGGCGAGCAATTCATTTATCAAACCGGGTATCACCCCGAACATGGCTTCTTCGGGATCAAAATGAGCTTTGGCGATAGCTTTGTCTTCTTCGGCGTGATCGGTCCTGCCCGCGACCTTAGCAGCTTACGTCCCCGCCTATCCCTCTGCCCGTCGATCTCTGACGCGGCCAAAGGGATCGGCAAGCAAAAGCCTCCCCGCCGATTTTAGCCGCTAAAATCCCTATCGGCTGAGTTTCTGCCCGTTCGCCTGCTGCTGCGAACGCGCCTCACTGAACGCGCGAGCCTGCTGCTGCCGCTCCGTCGCGCGAAACGCCATAGCCTCTTTAGCCATCTGCGGTTCGCGGCGCTCAACCTTCTTGACCGCCAGTTCCTCCACCTTGCTCGGATAGCCGGGGAGGGGCGCTTGCGTGTACGGTGCGACGCGATCAATGCGCGCAATGGTATCAGCGACGGCCTGAAATTGCCCTCTCTGGCGCTCATCCCATGCCGCCATCGCCTTCGCGGCTCCCGGCATCCACTTCGGCCCGGTGGGCTTCGCCGCGATCGTCGCCGATCGCGCTTGTTGGGTCCGGTCCAATCGCTCTTGTAGTTGCGCCTCAAGGCGGGTCGCGCGCCGGACGATCGACTTCGCTTCGGCTGCAACCGCTGCATCGAAACGGTCGGCTTGCTCGGCCGGGGTGGGGGCAGGGGCCTTCGCGACTGCGGCGGCCCTGAACCCGTCGATTTTTGCTTGTTCGTCTTTGGGAGCCTCGCGGGCGCGCATGGCGTTGCTCGCCACGTCCCACGTCTTGACGGTGGCTGACATGATCTCGGGCGCGGGGTTGTTGTGCGCCTGATCCAGCTTTTCTTTCATGGAAACGGCAGGCACCCAAACCCCGCCCTCGAACTTCGTCTCCACCTTGCTACCGTTGGGATAGTAGAGCGCCATCGACGCAACGGCCGATTTCGTCTGGAAAGCTTCAACCGTGCTGGCGTAGCCCTTCACGGCTCCAAAGTGGAAGTCGTCGCCAACGCCTCGACCGAACCCGGTGGGTGAGTTGGCAATCTGATCTTCGCGTCGGCTGTAGGTACGGGCATGGCTTAGCTCGGGGCTGACGGCCATCCCGTGAAACTCGACCTGATAATTGACCTTTTGGAAGCCTTCGGCAGCCTCAAGGGCGCGGGCGGTATTCGCAAGCGTGCCGTCCAGAATGACGTTGCGGCGCTCCTGCTTGGCGATCTGCATCATCTGAAATGCGACCGTCCCGGCGTCGATGTATGCCGCGTCGGGTATGTCCAGATTGCCCGCCGCAATCCGCTCTTTCATGTACGGGAGCTTAGGGCGGATTTCGTCGGGATCGATAACGATGACGCCACCAACGCCCTCGAATTGGACGCCAACAGAATTGACTATGTAGCTCTTGCCTGAGCCGGGCTGTCCGCCTGTGAGGATCGCACGCGGATGCTCTACCGGCTCGGTGTGGCGTAACTCCTGCTCGATCAGCTTCTCAGCCGTGGCCCGCTGCTCGTCCGGGGTGAGTCCTTTTACGGCGTTATCTGCCATGTCAGTCACCCTCCTTTATCCCGGCCTCCGCGAGCAATGCCTTGCGGCTGCTCTCGGGCCGGAAGCGGTCGCCGTAATGCTGGTCGAGCTGGTGCTGTAACTCGGCGCGATCATTGCCAGTGGCGGCCTCGATCCGCTCGGATAGCTCGGTTGCGATCCTGTTCCACCGCTCGCGGTGAAGATGCGGCAAATCCTGTTCAACTTGCCAGCGCCGTAGCTCGGGGTCGGATTTTGTCGTCGCCATCGCCGGTTCTCCTGCAACGGGTATACGCCATGAACAGGCATGAACCAAACGCGATAGGCATAGTTCAACCCGGCGGCTACCTTGGCCGGATGGTCGCCAGCTTTCCCAAGACGAACCCTGAAAAAGCGGATGTGATAATCAACGCTCTGAATGAGATACGCGTAAGACTGCGGACTATCGACACCATCCAAGCTGCGCCGATTCCTGACCTCATCCAAAACGAAAGCTGCCAGCTACAGCTACGCCTATGTTGTGAGTGTCTGGCGATCACAATCCTGACGGTCCAAGCCAACTTTGCTGCCAACAAGGCGTTTCGGGACGACTACAGCCCGCCAAAAATCTTCAAGGCGCTGGCTGAGCTATCGCCTGATTTTTTCCCGACGCCAGCAAAGATACTGGCGATGCCTGACGGGTCGTACCACTTCGATGATGTGGGAGCGGGACACCCCATCTCCCATTCGGAGGTCGAACGGGTTTGGGAATTATCCGGCCATCATCTGCATCGCGCGTCGATGAAAAAATATCTCAAGAGAGACAACCGGGTCGATCTCCTTGCCGTCAACAAGGCGAAAGAACGCTTCTGGAACCTCATCACGGGCCTGATGATGGTAACAGGGGGCGGTTCGGTTCGGGTATTTGTGGCAATGCATCGGGACTCGGATTTCATAGAGTGCGCGTTTATTGCCCTCAATCCGGCGGCAGGAACTGCAACGATTGAGCCTTACACACTCGAACAGAAGCCGGGTTTTAGCGGCTAAATTGGCAATGGCCGTGCCTCTACCGGCAGGGAAACACCCCCTTCAACGCATCACGAACGAGAAATGCGGGGTGCCTGTCCCATAGCTCGGGATGGTCATGCAGGTAGCGACGAACGACGGTTAGCGTTTGAAGCGTAGCAGCATCGGATTGCGGCCGGCACGTTACCCGACCGATCTGCAAGGTATCCGCGACGCCTAGAATGTAGGACGCGCACGGATCAAGCTGCGTCCCTTCGCTCTTGGAGCAAAGCGACACCAGCATCCCCCCGGTGATTGTCGAGAGGCTGACCGGCGGTTGCGCTGGGGTCGCTAGTGTAAGGGCTAGAAGTACGAACATGAAAAAGCCTCGAACGGGATAGCCGTTCATCCTGCACGACTTGCCCTGAGTCCTGCATCAAATTCAATCGGTGGGGTGTGGAAACGCCCCGCTGCGGGGGGGCAACGGGGCGCTTCATCAGCCGAAGGGCGGGGGGAGGTCACTCCGGCTATGTTGTGAACGGTGCCGGGCGATGGCGGTTCCCTTCCTCGCCTGTCCCGTTCAACGATCGTTGATCGGGACAGTTAGGCTTCGCTGGTTGATGCACGCCAGAGGCTGGTTTTCCTTTCCCGAAACCTGTTCCCAATTGTATGTGTCCCGAAACCTCTCGGATAGATGGACAAAAGGGATTCAGGGGAGCCCTAGATGCTGATTGGATATGCCCGCGTCTCGACTGCCGATCAGGACTTGAGCCTTCAAACGGCTGCGCTGGAAAAGGCTGGATGCGAGCGGGTATTTACCGACACGATCAGCGGCGCGAAATTTGAGCGGCCGGGGCTGGTGGATGCGCTGACGATCGCCCGCGCTGGCGATTGCCTCGTGATCTGGAAGCTCGATCGCCTCGGCCGGTCGATCAAGGGGCTGATTGAGCTATCGGCGGACCTATCCGCGCGAAACATCGATCTGCGCTCTCTGACGGAAGGGATCGACACGTCCAGCCCAACCGGACGCCTCATGTTTCACGTTCTGGCGTCTGTCGGTGAAATGGAGCGCGATCTGATCCGCGAACGGACGATGGCGGGGCTAGAAGCTGCCCGCGCTGCCGGCAGGATCGGGGGTGGTCGAAAGTCTCCTCTAACGCCCGACAAGCTCGCCACTGCGAAACGTCTGTTGAAGGCTGGGGAGAAACCTGCGTCGATAGCCAAGCTGTTGGGTGTTGGGCGATCCACCTTTTATCGGCATTTTCCGGCAACCGAACGCCAGAATAAATCGGATCGGGGGTGATATGGATAGCGCAGTTGCATCGGCGCTGATCGGCGCGATTTCGGCGATTGCCGGGACGATACTCGGCGCGAAAGTTACTCAGGCGGGTGCGCTGAAAACCGCGCGCGACATGCAGGAACTCGAACGCCATAAATATACGCACGATCGCCTTTGGGACGCCCGGAAGGAAGCCTACACGGCCATTGTTTTCCAGCTTCGGACCACGGCTAGGGCCGCTGAAAAGCTGTATGCTGGGCTCCATGACCAATACGGCGACCCGGAGGAATACTTTCAGTCGGAACAATATAATCAGGACTCGCGAACGTTATGGGAGACGTGGCGCGGCACTGTCGCGGAATACGAAAAATCCCGCCTCCTTCTGAGTGACGCATTCTCTGCCAGCTTTGAAACTATCCAAGCCGGCGTTCATGCCGTTGACGAAGACGCTATCCCCCCGGATCGGGCAGAGGCAATTTTTGCCGTTTTCGATGATGCCGTCGCTCCTCTGACGGCCATAGCTAAATCCGAGATTGCCCCCTCGATGCCTGTTGCGCCTGCTCGATAGGGTCGCAATGACGTGGACAACATAGACATTCGCGTCTATGGTGGGAGCATGGCACTCGAACCCATCCGCTCCATCGAAGTACCCGAGCCCGATCGCATGGACGTGCAACGCCGGGTGATCGATGCCGTCCAAGCTGATCCCGAACGCTTCCTTGCGGCCTATGCCGCGCACAAGGACTCGTTCGGGGGGCGGTATGTCTGCGCCGATCTGATGAAGGACGTGATCCCCGAATATGCGGCGTCGAAGGAGACGCGGGGCCGCTATAACGGGGTCGTCCACAACGCCGCTGCGGTGCTGGCTGCGGAGCAATACCGGCGGGTGATCGCGGACGATAGCGATCCTGACCGCAACCGCGCCCTGTTCGTCACGGGGATGCCCGGCGCTGGCAAAACATCGACGGTACAGGCGACGGCGCTACAGGCCGGCGGCAAGCTCGGTGACGACGTGCGCGTGGTCTATGAGGGCCAGCTTATCGATCCCAAGTCGAGCATCGAAAAGGTGGGGCAAGCTCTCGATGCCGGCTGTGTCGTCTCGGTCGCGGCGGTCCTGCCGCGTGCGGAGCAAGCCCTAGAGTTCTCATTCAAACGCTTCGCGGAATATGGGCGCGGGGCAGGGGTGGGCGTGATGGCCCGCATCCAAGAGAACACCCCCGATGGTCTTAGCGCGCTTTTGGAGCGTTTTGGTGATAAGGTGGCGATCGGCGTCTATGACGTGCGCGATCGTGACAACCCCGCCCGGTACGACGACGCGGCGGGGATTGAGGTCTGGAAGAAGGAGCTAAGTCATGGATCGGTTCGAGAACGACTCAATGCGGAGTTCGAGCGGCGAAAGTCTGCCGGACTCGTCTCCGACGACTGCGCCCGCCAGTTCCAAGGGCAAGCCCCGTACCCCCAAGTTTTCGATGTTCGAGGACGCGATGTTGGACAGCGTGCGGAACCTGAACCGGAGCGCGACACTCCGCGACAAGGTAGCAGCCAAAATCTCCTGAGCTTGGGCCGGGGCAGCACCTTGGCCGATCTGGCCGCGAAGGTGCCTGCCGGCCGCTCTATCCCCGACGGGGCCGAACAGGTCGTCGTCATGAACGGTAGCCGGCTCCACGAACGCCGGTATGATGGTGAATGGGTGGTCCAAAAGTCGGACCCTCAAGGCATGTTGCCAAAGGGCGTCTTCCGGCTCGATACCGCCGCGCCGGCCAAGCCCGATGATGGCGCGACCTATGCCGGCTCGATCCTGCATGTCAGCGCCAAGGGCGTCTATCAGGTCCACGGCAACGGCGTGGCTCGCCACGATCCCGCCAGCTTCCAACAGGTGCCGAAGGTCGGGGACAGCCCCAAGATTGTCTATGCCAACGGGCGCGCGACGATCCCCGGCCGCGATCTGCCGCCCCCTACCCAATCCAAGGGCCGGAGCCGGTGAAGCGCCAAGCGAAACTCCCTGCCGATGTTCGGGATGAGGCGTACCGCCTCGCGCTCGAACATGCGCGCGATCGGGAGGCTGATGGCGACCCGGAAGGGGCTGGGGTGATCCGCGATCTTGCTGCGGCTATCAAGCGCATCCGGTTGACGCGCGACGTTGCAGCCGCGCCGCTGACGATCGCCGATCTGGAATTGAATGTCCGCCTTGCCAATACCCTCGGGCTGGCCTCGCCGGCCTCGCTGGTCTGCGAGGTTCTGGATAACGACGCGCATCCTCTCCGGTCGACTCTCCGTAAGGGCGATCTGAAAGAGCTTGTCGAGACGCGCTCGGCGATCGGCGCATAGATGCGAATGTCTATGTCGGATCTGGCCGATCATAGACGCGAATGTCTGTGCTGCAGTCGATGTACCGGCGTTGACCGGGGACCGTGACACGATTTGACGTGGCTGTCGGCCGAACCCCCTTTCTGGCGTGCAATCGGGGGGCGTTGCGGGGGGCTCGCCCCCTGCTGAGAGGGTAGAGCGAGACGCCGATCGGCGGCTCGATCGTAGGGAGAGACTTCTCCCCCCGGCATCAAAATGGAGTGGATTTCGGGTTGAGCTACATGGGCGCGAAGTCGGGGCAGGGGTCTTATCAGGCGGTTATCGCCAACATGCCCCCGCATGACACGTACATCGAAACGCACCTTGGCTCGGGCATCATCATGCGCCGCAAGCCCCCCTCGGCACGCTCGATCGGCTTGGAAATTGACCCTGCGACGTTCGCGAAATTCGGTTCGATCGAAGGCGTCGAGACCTACAACGTCGATTGCCTGTCGTTTCTGCGGACCTTCGATTTTGCCTCGGCCGGCCGGGTGCTGATCTACGCCGATCCGCCCTATGTGGATGCCACCCGCTCTAAGCGTGGCGGTAGGTATCGGTTCGATTACTCCGACGCGGACCATGAGGCACTGATCGCCACGCTTGGTTCGCTGCCTGCCTCGGTGATGATCTCGGGCTATCCCTCCGATCTCTACGCCAAGCTGCTGCCGTCGCCGGCATGGCGCTCGCTTGCCTATCAGGTGAAGACGCGGGGCGGTCCTCGAACCGAAATGCTCTGGATGAACTATGCGGCGAACGCGGCGCATTGGGCCGATCATGCCGGCGTCGATTTCATCGATCGCCAGCGCATCAAGCGGAAGGCGGCCCGCTGGCAACGCAACTATCGCGATCTGCCGGCCGGCGAACGCATGGCGGTGCTGGCCGCGATCTTGGAGCCTGAGCAACCCGACTGAACCACGGCTCTCCACAGGTTTGAATCGCCGTTGGTCGCATCGACAGAAATTCGCCGTTCACATTCTGTTCTTTTCGCGCGTAGAATACGGGCTATGTCCTGCGTCGCCCTCCACCTCGAATCCGCTCGGCCGATTCCGATCGCGGAAATTCCGCCAGACCTCCGTTTGCAGATTGTCGGCGCGGCCGGTGCTGGCTTCCCGTCTCCTAGTCAGGACTGGCGGGAGGATGCGATTGATCTGGTCGAACTGCTGCGCCTCGATCGCGCTGCCAGCTTCGTGTTTCGCGTCAGTGGCAACTCGATGCTCGACGCCGGCCTGTACGACAATGACGTGGTGGTGGTCGATCGCGACGCGAAGCCGGTCAACGGCCGGATCGTCATCGCGATCGTGGATGGCGGCTTTGTCGTCCGACAACTGGTTATACGCCAAGGGACGCCGTACCTAGAGGCGCGAAATTCCTCCATGTCGTACCCGCTCACGGTCGCCGATGGTGACTTGGGCGTGGAGATATGGGGCGTCGTGCGGGCCTGCGTCCGCAATCTACAGGCGTAGCGGCGATGCACGCCATCGTGGATTTGGAAAATGCCTATGTCTCCGCAGAAAGGCTTTTCGACCCGAAGCTCCGCAATGTGCCAGTAGTGGTGCTGTCGAACAATGACGGTTGTGTAGTAGCGAGGAGCGCCGAAGCGAAGGCACTACATATCAAGATGGGTGCTCCCGTTTTCAAAATTCGGGATATCATCCGGCGGCACGGCGTAGAGCTACGTTCCTCCAATTATGAACTCTACGCGGACATAAATCGCCGCTTCAACATGGTCATCGCTGAGCATAGCGATACGGTCGAGATATACTCGATCGATGAGAGCTTTTTCCGGCTCCCGGTGCTGCCGAATGGCCGGGGGGACGTGGCGGCGGCACATCGCATCCGCGAAGCGGTCAAGCGATCGGTGGGCCTGCCAACCCGGATCGGGCTGGGTCCAACGCGCACGCTGAGTAAGGTGGCGAACGCCTTGGCGAAGGCATCCGAAAAGGTCTGGAACGGCGTCATTGATCTGCATGACGCGGAATTGCGCGACCGCATGTTCCGGGCCTTCCCGGTCGAAGAAACGTGGGGCGTGGGCCGGGCACTGGCTGAACGCTTACGCCCGCTCGGGGTCCGCACCGTCGCCGATCTTGCGGCGCTGCCGGCCGCGGTCGCGCGCGACGTCGGAACGGTCGTGCTCGAACGCCTCGTCCGCGAACTGAACGGCATCGAATGTGTCGATTTCTCGCCGGAGCCTGAGCCGCTGAAAGGAACGGCGGTGACGCGGTGTTTCGGCGAGCCTGTCAGCGATCGGGACACGCTGCGCGAAGCGATGGTGAGGCGGGCGGTGCGCGCTGCTGAGAAGATACGGGCGCAAGGGTTGGTCGCTGAGCGGCTGATCGCCTTCGCGCATGGTAGCCGGTACAAACCAAACGCGCCGTCCGCGTCGCGATCGGCGCGGCTGTCGCCGGCAACCCATGATCCGCGAGTGATCGCCAGCGTCGCCGGCAACATGGCCGATTCCATGTTCGTACCCGGCTCGATCTACACAAAATGCGGGGTGATGCTGGAAGGGCTGCACGCGGGAAGCGCGGCGCAGATCGATCTGTTCGCGACGGTTGACCCAAAGGCCGCGCCGCTGCTGGCGGCGATCGACGGGCTTAACGGACGGTTCGGCCGCAACACGGTTCGGATCGCGGCCGAAGGGCAGGGCGATCGGAGCTATGACACGAAGCGGGAGCGCAAGAGCCCGTCGTGGACAACGAACATCGCTGAGATACCGATCGCGCGCTAACGGTCCTGCCGTGGATCTCATAGACGTTCGTGTCTATGCTCGAGCAGAGCCGTCCGCACAGCGGATCTCGGCGTGCTCGAGCAAAGGCACGGCGGGCTTAGCCCGCTCCGCATCGCCGGCTCGGCCGGCGCCGATCGCGACGTTGCCGATCGTCGCCCGGTCGGGCAGTCTGACGCCATGGAAAACGAACCTGACGGTTTCGAGCAATCGGCCCAAATCGTGGAAGCCTTTTCGGAAGGCGAGACGGACCCGCGCGTCCTCGATCTGTTGCGCCAGATAACGCAGGCGATCCGCGACAAGGCCGTGGACAACTAAGCCGATGTGCAACCGCGCCCGCATGTCCAATGAGCCGGAAACGCTGTGGGGCTCGGCCGCCAAGCTGTTCCGCCCGCGCCCTCGCGACAACCATTTCAATCCAAGCGAGCTACGGCCGAAAAGCCGTAATTACGTCGTGCGAGAGAAGGACGGCGAACGCGCATGGGACCTGATGACGTGGGACGTGACCGGGGGCAAAGCACCTTGGCCGATGACCAACGTCCGCAACCTCGGATTGAAACAATGGCGCGCGCTGGCTGAGAAGCCTGAAAATCGGTGCATCGTGCCGCTCACCGAATTTTGTGAGTTCACGCCGGAACCGCACGATCTCGGCGACGGTAAAAAGCCCCTCAAGGGGGAGATGTGGTTCGCCGTGCCTGATCTGCCGGTCTTCCCTGTCGCCGGCTTCTGGCAACACACGGAGGCCGGGGACAGCTTCGCCATGGTGACGTGCGATCCGAATCCGCTCGTCGCGCCGATCCATCCCAAGGCCATGATTACGATCCTCGATCCGGCGGACGTGGATACGTGGTTGCGAGGCTCCTATGATGATGTGGTGAAGCTGCAACGGCCCTTTGATGCCGATCGCATGACGGTACGCGGCCCGGTATTCCCGACACGACGCAAGGAACGCTAGACGCGGCTGTCTATGCTGCAGTCGATGTTATCGCCATGGTTGGACGCCATAGCGGTACATGCCGGTGCGGGCGCGCTGGGCGGCCTGCTGCGACGGTTGATAGCGTCCGTTGGAAAAGGTCGACCAATCGATGGCCCATCCGGTTCGCACCATGGCGGACGCGATCTCCACACCCCGCCAGTTCCAGCATTGCGCCACGATCCGATCGTGGTTGCGCTGGCCTGTGTCGCGACATGTGACGCGCCGATCGGCGACAAGCTGCACGAGCTGGGCGCGCGCGGCGGGTCCGAACCGCGTCGCCAGTTCGGGCGCATCGATCCCCCATATCCGCACGGGTATCTTCCCGAACCGAAACGTGTCCCCGTCATGGATCGACGTGGGAACGCCGGTTGTCTCCTCGGCCGGTAGGGGATGGCGAGGTGGCTTCCAACGTCGCGCGTCGGCCGGCGCGGCGATGCTGATGGCGAGGGCGACGATCGCCGCCCCCGTTACTATGCGGATCAAAGGCGCACGCTGCGCCGCTGGGCCGGCTGGTCGTTTCCGATCGCCGGCCCCGATCGCCGCTGTTGCTGGGTTTCCTCGTCTATCCTGAGCTTCGGGGTGGGTAGCGCCTGCTCTGCCGATTGCAGCGCGGCTTTGACCTGGCGCTCAACGCCAGCCCGTCCAAGCCGGCTATTCTGTGCAAGGTCGTTGAAGTCGGTGAACCGCTTGGGATCGGCCGCCTGCTCGCCGGGCGCGAAGATCGGATGCACCGCCTTACCGCCAACGGCCTCGGCCGCCTCGTTCGCCTTATCGCGCCCCGGGTTGTGTCCGTGGGTCTGCTGCACGCGAAGATCATCATCGGCCATGATGAAAATGGGCTTGTCGGGAAACCGCTCGTGCAGGGCCTTGGCGACGGCCGGGAGGTTGCCGGCGTCAAAGCCGGCAACGGTGGCATGGCCTACCACGTCGCCGATCGTCGTCATGGTGGCGTAGCCCTCGCCGATCATCAGCCTCGGCGCTTTCGCAAGGTCCGCCAAGGTGCCGTCAACGACGTGGAAACAGCCCTCCTTATGGCTGTCCTTCGCGAACCGCTTGGTTCCGTCCTCCTGAATATACTGCGTCGTCCAGTGCTGTCCCTGCGCGTCGATCGCCGGAAGGTGAATCGTCCCGTCCTTACCATCCGTCATCGCGCCGATCGTCGGACTGATCCCTTTGGCCGCCATGTACGGTGTCGGTTCGGTGATCTGCCGATAGCTCGTAGCGCGCATCTGCACCCGCCGGGCTGACTCTGCGTAGGTCGCGGTCTGCTCGCGCTCGCGCGCGTCTCGCTTGGTGGCCGCCTCGGCGCTGAGCCGGGCTTTCTCCTCCTCGGACAACGCCGCGCCGGTAAACTTCCACTTCATGTCGAGATTGGTTCGGAAGTTCTCGATGTGGCCGGCCGGGTGGCCGTCCAGATAGGCGCGGTACGATCCGGTCGTCTCCTTGCCCTTGTCGCCCTCGGCCGGCACGCGATGGCGCTGCCCGTCCATGATCGGATGCCCGCTCGGCACGGTCAGCCCCATCGACTTCATCGCCTCGGCAAATTCCTGCTGGGGAGTGATCGCCTTGTCCTGCCGGTTTGGGCGGTTCTCCGGGTTCCAGCGTGCGAGCTTCTTGGGATCGCTGCCCTCGGGCGCATACCACGACTTAGCGGTGGCATCCCATCGCGCGCCGGCCGCCTTGGCGACGTTCCGCTCCCCATAGGGCACCGCCAGATATTTGCGCTCGGCCGGCTGCTTGGGGGTATTGCTGCGATCGGTCATCTGCTGCCCTTCCTGTTCGGCGCTGGGGGCCGCTGGGGCCTGCGTAGGGGCTTCCGCCTGCGCTGGTGCCTGTTGCTGGTTCGGGCCTTCCACGGCCGGCGCTGGGGCCTCCTTCGCCCATTTGGCGAACGGCGCTTGGTCCACCCCGGCGGGGACATACCAAGTCCGTCCCTCCTTATCCCAACGCGCGCCTAGCTGCTTGGCCTCGTTCTTCTCGCGGAAGGGGACGTTAAGCGGGGTCGGCGTGTCGGCGATTTGCGCTGGGGGAGCCGTGGCGATCGTGGGTCCATCGCCGTGTAAGCGAGCGTCGTTCTCGGCTAGATGCTGCCAGCGGTCGGCCCGGTCGTCTGATCCGGCCTCGATCTGCGCCAGCTTCACGATCTGCGCGCTGGCCCAATCGACGGTCTTGGCCGGGATCGTCGGTTCGCCCTGCCGGTGATCTGGCGGATTGCTGGTGCCCGCGACGACATGCTCGAAATTATCGCTGACGATCCGGCTCTCGCCCGTGAAGTCGAAGCCGGCAACAGCGTTGGGCGTTGCCTGCGGCGCGCGATATTCACGGCTCAAGTCGGCGAACAGGTCTAGCGCCGCGTCGGCCCTCAAGCCGGAACTGACGTTGATGAACTGCCGCTCCTGCTCGTCCCACGTCTGAACGGTAAACGTCGGTTCGCGGGTCAGCCTCTCGCCTGTCTCGGCGAACGCCTGAGCGAGCCCTTTCCGCTCGTAATAAGCGTTGCTGGATGCCTCGTCGTCGGGAGCAATTCCGAACACGGGGGACAGGCGCTCAATCGCGGTCTGGAACATCGCCGGGTAATCGGTGGTGTCCCGTCCAACCACGTCGCCGATCTGCACCATGCCGGCTGCGGCAAGAGCGCGCTCAAGGGTCGCGTGCGGTGCGCCCATCGTCGGGTCGTAGCTATGATTGAAGCTATGATAGTGGCTAAACTCGCGGTCGGTATCGTCCAGCACGATCGCGACAGGCTGCGCCAGCAACGCCAGCCTGTCGGCCTCGCTCGCGCTCTCGGGGGTGAGGATCGCGGTGGGCTGCGGCTCGCCTATCTCGGCGGTCTGGCCCTGCTCCTGAACCTGCTTCTGCTCGAACGCGAGCATGTAGGTGTTGATCTTCTCGGCGTCGGAACAGGCGCGCACGATCTCCATGGGATCGTCTTCAAGGGCTTTGATCCATGATGCGACGTAGGCGACATGCTGTTCGGGATCGTGGCCGATCTGTAGCTCGTCCCCAAGGATCATGCTGGCGATCTCGGCGCGAAGCTCCTCCTTGGCGTACCCCTCCGATCCGAACGGGTGTGCGAGGTCGCGATCAAGCCGGCTCGGGTGGCCGGTCCAGTGGCCGGCCTCGTGAAGCGCCGTGCCATAGAACTGCGCCGCGCTGGGGAACTGCGATCGTTCGGGTAGGGTGATGCTATCGGTGGCCGGGCTGTAGAACGCGCGGTTGCCGGGTATTTCGCTGATCTTCGCTCCGGTGGCCCGTAGCAGCGCATCGGCACGCTCGATCGGATTCCACTCGGGAGGCTTTGGCGGTGTGCGAGGCGGCAGTCCGTCGATCTGTTCGGCGTTGAAAACCACGGCATAGAAGGGCCGGGGGCGCTCAAGCTCCACGCGGACCTTCATGGTGTTGCCTTCGGCATCCTTCAGGGGCTTGCCCTGATCGTCCTTCAGCGTCTGTTCGTCGTCAAACTTCCAGTATTGAACAAGGGTGCCTTTCTCGCCCTTGCGGACCTGTGCGCCGGCCGCGCTGGCCTGCTTGTAGGTCATCCACCGATTGTCTTCGTGCCCTTCGGACATGAGGTTCACGACGTTGACGCCGCGATACCGCTTCCCGGTCGTCGGGTTCATGGGGATGATCGAACCGCTTCCCTCGGCACCGGGGGCGGCCGCGTTCCATGGCCGCTGCCATGGCGCTGTCCCGGCCTTTAACTGGTCGATGATCTTCTCGGCTACACGCTCATGAAAAGGCTTCTTGTCCTCGGCCATGATAGCCTCCGATGATTATTTGTTGGCGCGGGCAAGGGCGAGAAGTGCGCCCGTGCGGTTCGATCTCGTCACCGGCGGCTCAAGCCCATCCTCGGCCGCGCGAGCGTCTTCCTCGCTCAACGCATCCTCCACGAACGCCCCGGCCCGGTCGGCCTCCTCGGGATCGAACTCGATCACCGCACCGGGGATTTCGGCATCGATCAGCTTTTGACGGATAATCGCATCCGCGTTCACGTCCTCCACGGGCCGGGCTTCGTCGGTCATGCTGCTTTTCCTTTGCTGTAATCAGGCTTTCCGTTGGCGTCGAAATAGGTCTGTTTGCACTCGGGATATCCGCTGCAACTCCACCAAAAGGCGTTCTTCTTTTTGGCGGCGGGCCGGCGGATAAGCCCCGATCCGCACGCCATGCACTTGTGCATAGCGGAGACGGTCGCGGGCTCTTTCTTGGTCAACACGGGCTTGCCGGCCTTGTCTTCGGCGGTGAATTTGCAGCCCTCGGCGTAGCCAGTGCAGGACCAAAAATGGCCGTTCTTGCCCTTCACCCGGCGAAGGGGTTTGGAGCAAAGCGGACAGGGCGGCGCGTCGGTTTTGATCGCCAGCCCGTTTTCCTTCACGCTTGCGACCTCGCGCGCGACGTAATCGGCAAGCGTCTGCACGAACGATTGCGCGTCCTTCGATCCGCTCGCAATCGCGCGCTGCTGCTCGTGCCAGATAGCCGTCATGTCGGGATATTTGGCTTGGTCGGGCAGGGCGTCGTAGAAGTCGCGCGCCTGCGGCGTGCTGACGATGTTCTTGCCCTTCTCGATCAGGAATCCGCGATCGAACAAGGTGGCAATGATCCCGTCCCGCGTGGCGGGTGTGCCGATCCCGCCATGCTCGCCCGCCTTGTCCTTGTCCTTCTCGATCAGGAGCTTTCGCAACCGATCGTCGCGGACGTATTTCGCGACGCGGGTAAGGTCCGTTAGTAGCGTCGCCATCGTGTAGAGCGGCTTGGGCTTCGTCTCCTGCTGGTCCGCGCTGGCGCTGGTGCATGTGCCGGCTTGCCCGGTGACGATCGCGCGAAGGTCGAGCGCGATAGCGTCCTCGTCACCCGCAAGGTCTTCGTTACCGGCATCGTTCTTATAGAGGATCGTCCAGCCCGGCCGCGTGGTGATGTTGCTGCGGGCCGTGAACCGCCGGCCCTCTACCTCCATCACGATATCGGTTTGGTCATACTGATGCGTCGGCCAGAACTGAGCGACATAGGCGCGGGCGATCAACAGATAGATTTTCTGCTCTGCGTCGCTGAGCTTGGATAGGTCGGCCGTCGCCTCGGTGGGGATGATTGCGTGATGGGCGGACACCTTCGCGGTGTTGAACGCCCGGCTTTTAATAGCGGGGTCGGCACGCTTCACCGGGGCCGCAAGCATGGGGGCCGTCTCGCCGATCGCCGCCAGTACGCCGGCCGCGTCGGCGTGCTGCTCATCGCTGAGATATTCGCTATCGCTGCGGTTGTAGGTAATCAGCCGGTATTTCTCGCGAAGCGCCTGCGTCACCTCTTTGACCTGATCGGGCTTCATGCCGAATTTGCGCGACGCATCGGTTTGGAGCTTCAACAGATTGTAGGGGAGCGGAGGCGACGCCTCCTTGGCGTTCGACGCTATGCTGATGACCTTAGCAGGCTTGCCGTGGACGGCTGCGGCGATGGCGCGGGCGTGCGCCTGATCGGACAAGCGGCCTTTGTCATCGACGGGATCGCCATCGACAATCTGGTAGCGCGCCGGAAAGGCGTTCTCCCCGATCTGAAATTGGCCGGTGACGGTGTAATAATAGCCCTTGGTGTGCGCCTCGAACTCGCGGTCGCGCCGCACCACAAGACCAAGGATCGGGGTTTGCACGCGCCCGACACTGAGCACGCCCTGATAGCCCTTCGCCTGCGCTGCCAGCGTGTAGGCGCGGGTCATATTCACGCCATAGAGTAGGTCGCCAACGCCGCGCGCCTCGGCTGCTGCGGACATGCCGGCGAACTCCCGGTTGTCCCGCATGGTGGATAGCGCCCGCTGCACCAATTTCAGGTTGTAGTCGTTGATTAGGACGCGCTGCACGGGGAGCCGGGAGCCGGCCCATTCGATCACTTCATCAACGAGTAGCTGGCCTTCGTCGTCGGGATCGCCGGCATGGATGATACCCTTGGCAGGCTTCAACAGGTCGCGGATGATGCGAAGCTGCTTCATCTTGTCGGGCGACGGCTTCTTGCTCCACGGAATGAAGCTGATCGGTAGCTCGGCCATGGTCCACGGCGTTTCCGGGGCCTCAAGCTCAAGCATGTGACCGAAAACCCACGTCACGTAATGCCTGCCGCAATCAATGTAGCCGTCTTGCCGGCTTCCACCGCCAAGCCCCTCGGCGATTGCTTTCGCGAGGTCGGGCTTTTCCGCGATGACGACGATTTCTCCGGCCATCGGGGCGCTCCTACCAAATCACGATTGGCTGAATGACGGTGCTGATCTGCGCGCGCGGGATCGGCCCGAAATACCGGCTGTCGAACGAAACCTTATTCTCGCCCATCACGATCACGTCGCCGGGCTGCACGGTGAAATTGCCGCTCCAATGCGGAAGCTGTCGGCGGGCACCGTCCACCAATCGCGGCTTGCTGTTCGGGACGGCAACACCGTTGATGACGACGCCCTGCGGGCCGATCTGCACGCGGTCATTTTTAGCGGCTAAAATCCGCTTCATCATCGGATAGCTGCCGTTGGGGCAATCGCCGGGATCGATGTAGCGCCGCTTCAACGCCTCTTTGAAAACCTCCCGCTTGGGAGGGCAGAACATCACGTATGCGCCTTTATGGATCGGCTCGGCGCTCGTCCGGTAGAACCCAAGGGGGATGCTGCGCGTCACATTGACGCGCACCCCGGCTGCGGCTGCGGTGACGGTCGCGATGGACAGGCCGAACACGGCAAAAGCCGTGTAGCGTCCTACCGTCTTGAAGCTCGGCCGCTTCACAGC